>Ga0157370_10000320_pt1 | contig 60398 bp, 65 predicted proteins | sample C35metaG_FD_113463 | JGI IMG/M metagenome (GOLD analysis project Ga0157370, IMG submission 113463) | Corn rhizosphere microbial communities from Kellogg Biological Station, Michigan, USA - C3-5 metaG | ecosystem: Host-associated > Plants > Roots > Rhizosphere > Soil | place: USA: Michigan...
CACGCTGGAAGATGGCACCGTGATCCCAACGCCAGAAGACCAACTGCCGGTTATCCTGCCGGAAGACGTGGTCATGGACGGCATCACCAGCCCAATCAAAGCTGATCCAGAGTGGGCCAAAACTACGGTCAACGGCGTGCCTGGCCTGCGTGAAACCGACACCTTCGACACCTTTATGGAGTCTTCCTGGTACTATGCGCGCTACACCTGCCCACAGTACGACCAAGGCATGCTGGACCCGGCGGCAGCTAACTATTGGCTGCCAGTGGACCAATATGTAGGTGGTATCGAACACGCCATCATGCACCTGATGTACTTCCGCTTCTTCCACAAACTGATGCGCGACGCGGGTCTGGTCAACTCTGACGAACCGGCTAAACGCCTGCTGTGCCAAGGCATGGTGCTGGCTGACGCCTTCTACTACACCGGCAACAGCGGCGAGCGCGTTTGGGTTTCTCCGGTAGATGCTACTGTTGAACGTGACGAGAAAGGCCGCATTGTTAAAGCCACTGACCCAGAAGGTCGCGAGCTGGTTTATGCTGGCATGAGCAAGATGTCCAAGTCTAAGAACAACGGCATCGACCCCCAGGTTATGGTTGAGAAATACGGTGCGGACACCGTTCGTCTGTTCATGATGTTTGCTTCTCCGGCAGAAATGACGCTGGAATGGCAAGAATCCGGCGTGGAAGGGGCAAACCGCTTCCTGAAACGTGTCTGGAAGCTGGCCTTCGAACACACGCAGAAAGGCGCTACCGTGGCTCTTGACGCGGCTTCGCTGACTGAAGCACAGAAAGATTTACGCCGCGACCTGCACAAAACTATCGCCAAAGTGACCGATGATATCGGCCGCCGTCAGACCTTCAACACCGCGATTGCTGCCGTGATGGAGCTGATGAACAAGCTTGGCCGTGCGCCGCAAGAAAGCGATCAAGACCGCGCCCTGCTACAAGAAGCGCTGCTGGCCGTGGTGCGTATGCTGTATCCATTCACTCCACACGTGTGCTTCAGCCTTTGGCAGACACTGGGCGGTGAGGGCGACCTTGATACTGCACCTTGGCCACAAGCTGATGAGCAGGCTATGGTTGAAGACTCTAAACTGGTGGTTGTGCAGGTTAACGGCAAAGTGCGTGGCAAAATTACCGTTGCTGCGGATGCTACCGAAGAGCAAGTACGCGAGCGTGCTGCACAAGAACATCTGGTCGCTAAATATCTGGATGGCGTGACTGTGCGTAAAGTCATCTACGTTCCAGGCAAACTGCTTAACCTGGTTGTAGGTTGAGTCAAGGAGGGGTTGTGCGACATCGTATACTAATGCTGTTATTGGGTACTGTAGTTCTGGTGACGTCGGGCTGTGGTTTTCATTTACGCGGTACCACTGACGTACCGGATGAGATGAAAACTATCACACTTGAGAGTGGTGACCCGTACGGGCCACTGGCGCGTGATGTCCGTACGCAATTGCGTCTGAATAATGTCACCATTGTGGAAGATTCAAAGCGTAAAGATATTCCATCTCTGCGCCTACAGGGTGAACTTATCTATCAGGCTACCGCCTCCATCTTCCAGGATGGCCGTACTGCCGAGTACCAAATGCAGATGACGGTTAATGCGCAGGTACTGTTGCCTGGGAAGGATCTCTATCCTATCCGTGTGACCGTATTCCGTGCATTCTTCGACAACCCGTTGACGGCGCTGGCGAAAGATAACGAGCAAGACATCATTATCAGCGAAATGCGTACGCAGGCTTCCCAGCAGCTGATCCGCAAATTGTTGACGGTCCATGCTTCGGAAAAAGAGAAGCAGTCCGAGGCAGTGAAAGATGCAACGCCGGTGGTTATCACAACCCAATCTGCAGCAGAAGAAATGAAAAAGCAGGATGCGGAAAATGCAGCAGGTCGCGACATGTTTGCGCCTAAGCCGGTCAGTTCTTCGGCTCCATGATTCGACTCTATCCTGAACAACTTGCCGCGCAGCTCCGAGAGGGGCTGCGCGCTTGTTATTTATTATGTGGAAATGATCCCCTGCTGATCCAGGAAAGTCAGGACAGCATTCGCAAAGCGGCCCAAGCGGCAGCTTTCGAAGAACACTATACTTTTACCCTTGATGCCCATACCGAGTGGGATGCTATCTTCAGCATCTGTCAGGCATTAAGCCTGTTTGCTTCACGGCAAACTCTGCTGCTTATCTTGCCAGAGAACGGCCCACCTGCGCCGATGAGTGAGCAGTTAGTCAAACTCACTCAGCTGCTGCACGACGATATTCTGCTGGTGCTGCGCGGCACAAAGCTCACCAAAGCCCAAGAAAACAGCGCCTGGTTTAAAGCCCTGAGCGATCGCGGCGTCTTTGTTAGCTGCCAAACGCCTGAGCAGGCGCAGCTGCCTCGCTGGGTGGCAAAACGCGCCAAAGAGTTATCCCTTGAGCTTGATGAGCCAGCCAACCAGCTGCTTTGCTATTGCTACGAAGGGAATCTGCTGGCGCTGGCCCAGTCTCTTGAGCGCCTCTCCCTGCTCTACCCCGACGGCAAACTGACCCTGCTGCGAGTAGAAGAAGCGGTTTACGACGCCGCGCACTTCACCCCTTTCCATTGGCTGGATGCGCTGTTGGCCGGTAAAAGCAAACGCGCGTGGCACATCCTGCGCCAGCTTCAGCAAGAAGATAGCGAGCCGGTTATCCTGCTACGCACCTTGCAGCGTGAACTGCTGATGCTGCTGACGCTGAAAAGAAAGATGGACACCACGCCGCTGCGCGCCTTGTTCGACCAATATAAAGTGTGGCAAAACCGCCGCACCTTGGTGACGCAGGCCCTGCAAAGGCTCTCTTTGCGCCAGCTGCAGCAGGCGGTTCATTTGCTGACAAAAATGGAAATCACGCTAAAACAGGACTACGGTCAATCCATCTGGCCTGAACTTGAAAGCCTATCGATGCTGATCTGCGGCAAGCCATTACCAGAGAGCTTTATCGACCTCGGCCAGTGATCAATCAGGAAGCTATATTGATGACCCACGACACCTCGTCCCGCGATTCCCTATTGGCGCTGTTTGGCGGCACCTTTGATCCTATCCATTACGGCCATCTCAAGCCGGTTGAGCAATTGGCGAAAGAAGTTAATCTGGATCGCGTGGTGTTACTTCCCAACAATGTTCCGCCACATCGCCCGCAGCCAGAGGCTTCGGCCCAGCAGCGGCTAAAAATGGTTGAGCTGGCGGTGCAGGGAAATTCGCTGTTTTCGGTCGACGATCGTGAACTGAAAGTGGATACGCCCTCCTACAGCATCGTGACACTTGAAACGTTACGTAAAGAGTATGGCGCTGACCGCCCGCTGGCGTTTATTATCGGCCAGGATTCGCTGCTAACCCTGCATAAATGGCATCGCTGGGAAGATTTACTTGGAGTGTGTCATCTGCTGGTGATGGCAAGACCGGGTTACGCGGAACGTCTGGATACGCCTGAGCTGCAACGTTGGTATGACCAACACCACATCGAGGATGCGGCGAAACTCAAGCAACGCCCGCACGGATACATTTATCAGGCGAATACCCCACTGCTGGATATTTCAGCAACTGAAATTCGCCAGCGTCGGCACGAGGGCAAAAGTTTCGCAGATTTAGTGCCTGGCGCCGTTGAGCGCTATATTGAGTCAAATAGTCTTTACACTAAATGATTTGAGTCACAGTAAGGTGGGTTTATATCACCCGTGGGTAACGCGTGGTATACTGCGCCGCTTAATTTCGGCTTGCGGTATAGCTGTGGCGATAACGAACGTAATCATTTGATTCATCGTGCTTTTTCGGCATTAACTCCGTATTTCGACGTACACTCTTTTTTGAAAGCCCTCTCCTGCACGCAGCGTTTGCGCTCATGCAGCAGAAGGTTTTCATCAAGCTAACCCGTTTCAACATCCCCAGGGGGAACCTTTGCAAGGTAAAGCGCTCCAAGATTTTGTTATCGATAAAGTCGATGACCTGAAAGCACAAGACATCATTGCCATTGATGTTATCGGTAAATCCAGCATTACTGACTGCATGATCATCTGTACCGGCACTTCCAGCCGTCACGTGATGTCTATTGCAGGGCATCTGGTAGAAGAAGTGAAAGCCGCTGGCTTAGACGCCATGGGCGTTAAAGGCATCAATGAGGCGGATTGGGTTGTTGTCGACCTGGGTGAAGTGATTGTTCACGTCATGCAGGAAGAGAGCCGCCAGCTGTATGAGCTTGAGAAACTCTGGGCTTAATTCGTGAAACTGCAACTCGTCGCTGTCGGAACCAAAATGCCCGACTGGGTTCAGACCGGTTTTAACGATTATCTCAACCGTTTCCCAAAAGATATGCCTTTTGAACTGGTCGAAGTCCCGGCTGGGAAACGGGGCAAAAATGCAGATATCAAACGCATTCTTGAAAAAGAAGGCGAGCAGATGCTGGCTGCCGTCGGGAAAGGCAATCGTATTGTGACGCTGGATATTCCAGGTACGCCCTGGGAAACCCCAACGCTTGCCCAACAACTGGAGCGCTGGAAGCAGGATGGCCGCAACGTCAGCCTGTTGATTGGCGGCCCTGAAGGGCTAGCACCTGCGTGTAAAGCCGCAGCCGAGCAGAGCTGGTCGCTCTCTCCGCTGACCCTGCCCCACCCATTAGTTCGGGTGTTGGTAGCGGAAAGCCTTTATCGTGCATGGAGTATCACCACAAATCATCCATACCACCGGGAATAATCGGTTGGTGAATGTCAGCAACATGAATTAAGTAGTGGGATGAAAATAGATCGTAACCCTTTTCGCGACTATACGGCTGAATCAGCCCTCTTTGTGCGCCGTGCACTGGTGGCGTTCACAGGTATTCTGCTACTCAGCGGTGTGCTGGCATTCAATCTGTATAACTTACAGATTGTTCGTTTTCAGGATTACCAAACCCGCTCCAACGACAACCGTATCAAACTGGTTCCCATCGCGCCGAGCCGTGGCATCATTTATGACCGCAACGGCACGCCTCTGGCGCTGAACCGCACCATTTACCAGCTCGAACTGGTTCCGGAAAAAGTCGACAATCTCGCCACCATCCTCGAAGGCCTAAAGCCTATTGTCGATTTGACTCCCGAAGATATTGAAAACTTTCAAAAAGAGCGCAAACGTTCGCGCCGCTTCACCTCGATTCCGGTAAAAACCGCCCTGACCGAAGTTCAAGTGGCGCGCTTTGCCGTAAACCAATTCAATTTCCCCGGCGTTGAAGTCAAAGGCTATCAGCGCCGCTATTATCCTTATGGTTCGGCCCTCACCCACGTGATTGGCTATGTCTCGAAGATCAACGACCGTGACGTAGAGCGTCTGGATAAAGACGGCATTTTGGCTAACTACGCCGCCACGCACGACATTGGCAAGCTGGGCATCGAGCGTTATTACGAAGACACGCTGCATGGCAAAACGGGCTATGAAGAAGTCGAAGTAAACAACCGCGGGCGCGTTATTCGCCAGCTGCACGAAGAGCCGCCGCAGGCTGGTAAAGACATCTATCTGACCATAGATCTCGCCCTGCAAACCTATATTGAAGAGTTGCTGACCGGCAGCCGCTCCGCCGTGGTGGTGTCCGACCCGCGCGACGGCAGCATCCGCGCACTGGTTTCCAACCCGAGCTATGACCCTAACCTGTTCGTCGACGGTATCTCGAGCAAGGACTACAGCGGCCTGTTGAATGACCCGAACAAGCCGCTGATAAACCGCGCGACGCAGGGGGTTTACCCACCGGCGTCCACGGTGAAACCTTATATTGCCGTCTCGGCGCTGACCGCCGGAGTGATCACCAAGGCGACCTCGCTGTTTGACCCAGGCTGGTGGCAGCTTCCAGGCTCTGACAAACGCTATCGCGACTGGAAACACTGGGGCCACGGCCGCCTAAACGTCACTAAATCGCTGGAAGAGTCGGCGGATACCTTCTTCTACCAAGTGGCTTACGACATGGGCATAGACCGCCTGTCGGAGTGGATGGGCAAATTCGGCTATGGCCAGTATTCCGGTATCGACTTGTCCGAAGAGCGCAACGGCAACATGCCGAGCCGCGACTGGAAATTCAAACGCTTTAAAAAACCTTGGTATCAGGGTGACACCATTCCGGTCGGCATCGGCCAAGGCTACTGGACGGCCACGCCAATCCAGATAATGAAAGCCATGACCACGCTCATCAATGACGGAACGGTGAAAACCCCGCACTTGCTGCTAAGCACCAAAGTCGACGGCAAGCTGGTTCCCTACCAGCAGCAGGAAACCACGCAGATTGGTGATGTGCATTCAGGCTATTGGGAAATCGCCAAAGACGGGATGTACGGCGTGGCTAACCGCCCGAACGGCACCGCGCGTAAGAGCTTCGCCGACGCGCCTTATAAAGCCGCCGCCAAATCCGGTACAGCACAAGTTTACGGTTTGAAAGCCAATGAAATCTATAATGCGAATAAGATATCCGAACATCTTCGCGACCATAAATTAATGACCGCCTTTGCGCCATTCAATAACCCGACGGTAGCCGTCGCGGTGATCCTTGAAAACGGTGGCGCCGGTCCGGCCGTGGGTACCATTACCCGCCAGATACTCGACCATATTTTGTTGGGCGATAATACGACACAATTACCGGCTGAAGCGCCAGCTCCGCCGGGAATCGAAGGTGATTAACCGAACATGACTGAAAACCAACAAAAAGGGTCGCTGTGGTCGAAAATGCATATCGACCTCACCCTGCTGCTGATTGTGCTTGCCCTGCTGGCCTATAGCGCCTTCGTGATGTGGAGCGCCAGCGGCCAGGATATCGGCATGATGGAGCGCAAAATTGGTCAGATTGTGATGGGGCTTATCATCATGCTGGTCATGGCGCAGATCCCGCCACGCGTCTATGAAAGCTGGGCGCCCTATCTCTATATTGTCTGCGTGCTGTTGCTGGTGCTGGTGGATGCCTTCGGCACTATCAGTAAAGGGGCGCAGCGCTGGCTTGATCTCGGGGTGGTTCGCTTCCAGCCGTCGGAATTGGCGAAAATCGCCGTGCCGCTGATGGTAGCGCGCTTTATCAACCGCGATGTCTGCCCGCCGTCATTGAAGAATACCGCCATCGCGCTGGCGCTGATTTTCATTCCCACCCTGCTGGTTGCCGCGCAGCCTGACCTCGGGACGTCTATTCTTATCGCCGCCTCTGGCCTGTTTGTCCTGTTCTTATCGGGCATGAGTTGGAAGCTTATCGCCGTCGCCGCCCTGCTGGTTGCCGCCTTCATCCCTATCCTGTGGTTCTTCCTGATGCATGATTACCAGCGTGACCGCGTGATGATGCTGCTGGACCCTGAGAGCGACCCACTGGGCGCGGGCTACCACATTATTCAGTCGAAAATCGCCATTGGTTCTGGCGGCCTTTCCGGCAAAGGCTGGCTGCACGGCACCCAGTCACAGCTCGAATTCCTGCCCGAACGCCATACCGACTTTATCTTTGCCGTATTGGCCGAAGAGCTAGGACTGGTGGGGGTTTTGGTGCTGCTCGCGCTCTATCTATGCTTGATTATGCGCGGGCTGGTGATTGCGGCTCGCGCGCAAACCACATTTGGACGAGTGATGTCCGGTGGGCTGATGTTAATTTTATTCGTTTATGTGTTCGTTAACATCGGCATGGTCAGTGGTATTGTCCCAGTGGTTGGGGTACCTTTGCCACTGGTCAGCTATGGTGGCTCAGCGCTCATCGTGCTGATGGCAGGGTTTGGTATCGTCATGTCGATACATACTCATCGAAAAATGTTATCAAAAAACTTATAAGAGGTGGGCGATGCGTAAGCAGTGGCTTGGAGCCGTCATTATCGGGTTGTTATTGAGCGCCTGTAGTACCGAAGACACACAGCAACAACAACCGGCCCCACCGCAGACCTATAACGGTCCCGTGGTTGAAATCGGCGGCGCTGATCCGCGTTACGAACCTTATAATCCGGGCACCAGTCAGGATTATTCGGTCAATGGCAAAACCTACAAAATTGTCAAAGACCCGTCTAACTTCTCTCAGGTCGGCTTAGCCTCTTGGTATGGGCAAGAAAACGGCAGCAACACCACGGCTATTGGCGAAGAGTTTGACCCGAACGCCCTGACCGCCGCGCACCCTACTCTGCCGATCCCAAGCTATGTTCGCGTGACCAACGTCGCCAACGGCCGCATGTTGGTGGTTCGCGTTAACGACCGTGGCCCTTATACGCCAGGTCGCATTATTGATTTATCCCAGGCCGCCGCCGAGCGTCTGAACCTGACTAACAGCACCAAAGTCAGAGTCGACTTCATCAATGTTGCTCCAGACGGCACGCTGTCTGGCCCAGGCACCATTGGTACCACCGTCGCCAAACAGTCTTATGCTCTGCCAGCGCGCCCGGAATTGGGTGCTAGCGGTATCGGTACGCCGGTGCAAAGTGCGCCGACTGACACCGGTGCGGCAGTTCGCCCAATTGATAACAGCACCCTGACCAACGCCGAAGATACCGATACCGTCGCCACTACCGGCGTGGCGGGGAATGGCGGCAACGGCGGTGGTGGCTTCCTGCAATCACCAAAACCTGTGCCACAGGGTATTTTGGAACATGATGATCCAGCCCCCGTCGCTTCTCCAAGCCCTGCTCCGGCAATGGCCGCAGTAGCTGCGCCTGCCGCCGTGGCAGCCGCATCGGCTCCTCATGCGTCATCATCAAACCACGCCGCGGGCGGCAACTACATGGTGCAGGTCGGCGCGCTGAGCAATCCGCAAAACGCCGCGCTATGGCAAAAAAGCCTGAGCCAGAAGTTCTCCGTGCCGGGCAAAGTTCAACCTAATGGCAGTATGTACCGCGTACAGCTGGGTCCGATGAGCCGCCAGCAGGCAGAACAGCTCAAACAACGTCTGGCTAGCGAAGCCCAGCAGCAGTCGTTTGTCGTTTCAGCCCTGTGATGCGCTAAATCACGGCGAGACAAAATGCATTTCCTTAACGGGGCTACGGCCCCGTTTTTTCCACCGATGCGAAATTGGTAAAAAAGGGTAAACACTTTCAAGCCGCTGTAATCGCAGATGTCTGAATATGTCGCTTCTGCTATAGTGTGGCACGTTTTTAACTTACTTCTACGGATGTTGCTGTCCCTATCATGAAACTTGTAACTACCCCACTTCTCGTCAAAAGCTTGGCTTTTGGCACAGCTCTGACCCTTTGTGCAGCGTCCGCCTATGCCGACGATGTTAATTTAAAGACGATGATCCCTGGCGTCCCGCAAATTGATGCTGAAGCCTATATCCTGATTGATTACAACTCAGGCAAAGTGCTGGCTGAAATGAATGCTGACGCACGCCGCGACCCAGCCAGCTTGACCAAAATGATGACCAGTTATGTTATCGGTCAATCCATCAAAGCGGGCAAAATCACGCCAAACGATATGGTTACCGTGGGTCAGGACGCGTGGGCGACCGGCAACCCAGTATTCAAAGGCTCCTCCCTGATGTTCCTTAAGCCGGGCGATCGCGTCGCGGTTTCTGAGCTAAACCGTGGCATCATTTTGCAATCCGGCAACGATGCCTGTGTGGCAATGGCCGACTACGTCGCGGGCAGCCAAGACGCATTTGTTGGCTTGATGAACAACTACGTGAACGCACTGGGTCTGAAAAACACCCACTTTGGCACGGTTCACGGTCTGGACGCCGCTGGGCAGTTCAGCTCGGCGCGCGACATGGCGCTGATCGGTCAGGCGCTTATCCGTGACGTGCCGGAAGAGTACGCGACCTACAAAGAGAAAGAGTTCACCTTCAACAACATCCGCCAAACCAACCGTAATGGCCTGTTGTGGGACACCAGCCTGAACGTTGACGGCATCAAAACCGGTCACACTGAGTCCGCGGGCTACAACCTGGTGGCTTCAGCAACTGAAGGCCAGATGCGCCTGATCTCCGCCGTGATGGGGGGTCACACCTATAAAGGCCGTGAAGTTGAAAGTAAAAAACTGCTGACCTGGGGTTTCCGTTTCTTCGAAACCGTCTCTCCACTGAAAGCCGGTAAAGAATTTGCCTCTGAGCCAGTCTGGTTTGGCGACACCGACCGCGTCGCGCTGGGCGTTGATAAAGACGCTTACCTGACCATTCCACGCGGCCGCATGAAAGATTTGAAAGCCAGCTACGTGTTGACCAATCCTGAACTGCACGCACCATTGCAGAAAAATCAGGTAGTTGGCTCTATCAACTTCCAGCTTGATGGTAAAACCATTGACGAGCGCCCTCTGGTGGTGCTGAATGAAGTCAAAGAAGGGGGCTTCTTCGGCCGCATCGTGGATTACATCAAACTGATGTTCCACCACTGGTTCGGCTAAGCGCGGGCTTGAAAAGCCGCCTTTACCCCCCACATAGTTACTATTACTATTGTGATATTGATCACACTCCCGCTTCGGCGGGAGTGTAATTTTAATAACAATAATCCGTCTGCTGTAAACACGCTGGAGTGCACATGAAAACCAAACTTAACGAACTGCTCGAATTCCCATGTCCCTTTACTTATAAAGTAATGGGTCTGGCACAGCCCGAGTTGGTTGATCAGGTTGTGGAAGTCGTGCAACGCCATGCGCCTGGCGATTACAATCCTCAGGTAAAACCGAGCAGTAAAGGGAATTACCACTCCGTATCAATTACGATCAACGCGCAGCATATCGATCAGGTCGAAACCCTGTACGATGAGCTGGGTAATCTCGAAATTGTCCGCATGGTATTGTGATCCCTTCTTGTGAATTGCCTAATGCAGCGCCCTAATCGGTGCTGCATTGCTTTTTCTGTGCCCCTCTTTTTAAATGGCGATAGCTGCTGTGCAACAAGATAAACTGCAACAACGCATTGTGTTACGTCAGCTGGGTCTACAGCCTTACGAACCAGTGTCCCGCGCGATGCATCTGTTCACTGACAACCGTACCCCTGAAACCCAAGATGAAATTTGGCTGGTCGAGCACCACAAGGTCTTCACTCAGGGTCAGGCGGGTAAGGCAGAGCACGTGCTGCTGCCGGGCGATATTCCCGTGATTCAGAGCGATCGCGGCGGGCAGGTCACCTATCACGGCCCCGGCCAACAAGTGATGTACGTGATGGTGGATTTGAAGCGCAAAAAGTTGGGCGTACGCCAGCTGGTGACCGCCATTGAGCAAACCGTGGTGGATACCCTCGCCCACTTCTCAATTGATGCTTACCCGCGTGCCGATGCCCCCGGCGTCTATGTGGATCGCAAAAAAATCTGTTCGCTGGGTCTGCGTATCCGCAAAGGCTGCTCGCTGCACGGCCTGGCGCTGAATATTAATATGGATCTCGAGCCTTTCCTGCGCATCAATCCCTGTGGCTATGCCGGGTTGGAAATGACGCAGGTCAGTAGTGAAAAACCGGGGCTGACGGTCGATGACGTCATGCCGGTGCTGGTGAAATCTTTCAATAACTTACTGAATTACCAGCAAGTGGATTACCTGCCTTGGCAGGCCGAAGACTATTAATGTTAAAGAAATGTAGACTTTGTTGCTTATGAGCACTTCTGGGGCTGAATAGTGAGCGTCATAAGTGTTATAATTTCTGCAATTATTCAGATTTTTTTTAATGAATCATCCAGTTCATTGAATGTCCTGACAAAACTCGAGTAACGAGTGACAAACCTGGAACCTGCAAGCTTATGAGTAAACCGATTCAGATGGAACGCGGCGTTAAATACCGCGATGCAGATAAGATGGCGTTAATCCCGGTGAAAACCGTGGCCACTGACCGGCAGGAAATGTTACGTAAGCCGGCTTGGATGAAAATCAAATTGCCGGCTGATTCGAGCCGCATTCAGGGCATCAAAGCCGCCTTGCGTAAAAACGGATTACACTCCGTTTGTGAAGAGGCCGCTTGTCCTAACCTCTCCGAATGCTTCAACCACGGTACGGCTACCTTTATGATCCTCGGCGCGATTTGTACCCGCCGTTGCCCATTCTGTGACGTTGCCCACGGCCGCCCAACCGCGCCAGATACCAATGAGCCGCAGAAGCTGGCACAGACTATCGCCGATATGGGCCTGCGCTACGTGGTTATTACCTCGGTTGACCGCGATGACCTGCGCGATGGCGGTGCTCAGCACTTTGCCGACTGTATCGCCGCTATTCGCGAGAAGAACCCAACTATCAAGATTGAAACGCTGGTGCCGGACTTCCGTGGCCGTATGGATCGCGCGCTGGATATCCTCAACGCCACGCCGCCAGACGTGTTCAACCACAACCTGGAAAACGTGCCGCGCGTTTACCGTCAGGTGCGCCCTGGTGCTAACTACGAGTGGTCACTGACCCTGCTGCAACGCTTCAAAGAAGCTCACCCTGAGATCCCAACCAAGTCTGGTTTGATGGTCGGTCTGGGCGAAACCAATGAAGAGATCATTGAAGTGATGCGCGACCTGCGTCGTCACGGCGTGACCATGTTGACCCTCGGCCAGTACTTACAGCCAAGCCGTCACCACTTGCCGGTTCAGCGCTATGTCAGCCCGGAAGAGTTCGATTACATGAAAGAAGAAGCGCTGAAAATGGGCTTCACCCACGCGGCTTGTGGTCCTTTCGTGCGTTCGTCTTACCATGCGGACCTTCAGGCCAAAGGCATCGAAGTAAAATAAGCCCTATTGCGGTGCTGCGACCTGAGTTAACGCGCCGCAAGCTTAAATCTGGAAAGAAGTGGATGTCACACTTTGTTACTTTTTAGCAAGCAGAAACGACAAAAAACGGTTGCTCACATGAGCAGCCGTTTTTTATTTGCGGCGACCAAAACCGCCGCCAAGTCTCTGGCTACAACAGCAGAACGGCGGGCGTTAACCCGCACACAAATCAGTCTTTGTGCTCTACGCGCTCAGCAGGCTGTGCGTCAGTTTTGGCAGCAGGAGCTGGATCATCATTCATGGCTTTCTTGAAGCCACGCAGCGCAGCGCCCAGATCTCCGCCCAAAGAGCGCAGTTTGCTGGTACCGAACAGCAGAACGATCAGAACACCCACAACTAACAATTTAGTAATGCTTAAACCTTCCATACACACCTTCTTTTCACGGTTTGCGAAACTGTTTATCTGAACTGTTTAGTTGCGCTTTTAACTGTCAGAACAGCCCAAACAATTTAAGGTTATTTACGAATAATCTGGGGGTAAATACAACCTAAAAATGTAACAGAAATGCTCAGACAGAAATGGACTCTCTGTGGTCGATGAGCCAACGGGCGGACTAAATAAATCGGCTGAGAAACGCCTGAGTGCGCGGATGCTGCGGATTGACTAATACCTCCTGCGCAGACCCCTGCTCCACCACATAGCCGCGATCCATAAACACCACTCGATCCGCCGCCTCTTTGGCAAAACCAATTTCGTGCGTCACCACGATCATAGTTAACCCCTGCCGGGCCAGGTCGCGCATGGTAGAGAGCACTTCGCCCACCAGCTCCGGGTCCAGCGCCGAGGTCGGCTCGTCGAACAGCATCAGCTTGGGTTTCACCGCCAAAGCGCGAGCAATCGCCACCCGCTGCTGCTGGCCGCCGGAGAGGTGTCGCGGGTAGGCATCGGCTTTGTCACTCAGCCCCACCTTTTGCAGCAGCTCGCGGGCGTACTTCTCGGCGTCCTGTCGGCTCTCTTTATGCACGCCGATGGGCGCTTCAACGATATTCTGCAACACCGTCATGTGCGGATAGAGGTTGAACTGCTGGAACACCATGCCGATATCACGACGCTGGCGCGCAATGGCCTTTTCCGGCAACTTGTGCAACTTCTCGCCACGCAACTCATAGCCAATCTGCTCGCCGCCGACCATAATCGCGCCGCGATCGATATCTTCCAAATGGTTGATACAACGCAGGAAAGTGGATTTCCCCGAGCCTGACGGGCCAAGGATCACCACCACTTCGCTCGGTTTCACCTCCAGATCAATGCCTTTCAGCACTTCATTATCGCCATAGCTTTTATGCACGTTGCGCGCCACAACCAGCGGCGATTGGCTCTCTAAAGTGTGCTGACTCATCGCTCCTCCTTGTGGGTCTGGCTTGGGGCATTGACGATAGGAATGGTTTTCTCTTCGCCAGAACCCTGACGTCGCTTGGTGGCCGAGCCGGAGCGGCTGGTACCGCGGGCGTAATAGCGCTCAATGGCCGACTGACCGACATTGAGTATCGAGGTGATCAGCAAGTACCAAATCACCGCCACCATCAGCATCGGCACCACCTCAAAGGTGCGGTTATAAATGGTTTGAACCGAGTACAGCAGATCGCCCATGGCAATCACGCTGACCAGCGAGGTGGCTTTAATCATGCTAATCAGCTGGTTGCCGGTGGGAGGGATAATCGAACGCATCGCCTGCGGGATAATAATGCGGCGCAGCGCGCGGCCACGGCTCATGCCGAAAGCCTGCGCCGTTTCTCCCTGCCCGTTGTCCACCGACAGCAGCCCAGCACGAATAATTTCCGCCATATAGGCCGCTTCGTTCAGCGCCAAACCGGCAATCGCCGCCGTCAGCGGGGTGATCAGGTCATTGGTGTTCCAACTCATGTACTCCGGGCCAAAGGGAATGCCGAGCACCACCCGTGGGAACAGCGTCGACATGTTGTACCAGAACAGCAGTTGCACCAGCAGCGGCGTACCACGGAAAAACCAGATATACAGCCCGGAGAGGCGGCGCAGCAACTGGCTTTGCGACAGGCGAGCAATCGCCAACATCAGGCCCAGAAACACGCCAAGCAGCATTGAAACCACGGTAAGCCCAAGCGTCACGCCCAGCCCCTTTACCACCGTACCTTCAGTAAACCACTGACCCACCACGTGCCATTCGAAATTAGGATTACGCGCCACGTTCCATACCACGTCAATGGCGACAAGCGTGACGATAATCCATGAGATCCAGCGGCCATAGTTGCGCGGCGCATGAGCAAACTCCACGTTGCGGCGCGGGTTGTCGGCTTCATGGCTATCCGGCGGTTTAGCTCGAAAGGGTTTTTCCGTCATTAAGGTTGTGCCTTAGCCAAGTTGATCCCCGGCGCTGCAACCATGTTGTCTTGCAGACCCCATTTTTTCATGATGATGGCGTAAGTGCCGTTGTCGAACAGTTTCTGGTAGCCCGCTAAAATCACGTCACGAATGGCCGAATCTTTTGGCACTAAGGTGCCCTGATAGATGTCGCCAAAGCCGTTAGATTTGCCTTTGCCCGCCAATTCCAACTGGCCACTGGCTTTGTCGACGAAATAGGTCAACGGCGCCTGCGAGGAGAAGAAGGCGTCAGAACGGTTAGAGCGCACGGCCAGAATCGAGGTTGGCTGGTCGCTAAACGACTGGATAGTTACCGCCGGTTTACCGGCTTTCACGCAGACGTCGGACTGCTTGCGGATCACCTGCTCCGCCGAGCCGCCCGCCATCACGGCAATGCGTTTGCCGCAGGTGTCGTCCAGCGAGTTAATGTTCTGCGGGTTGCCTTTATGCACCGCAAACACCACGTACTCTTTGACGAAATCAATGAAATCATTTTTGGCCTGACGATCCGGATAATCACCAATCGGCCCCATCGCCAGCTGGTAGCGCCCGGCAGCCATGCCGCTCAGAATGCCAGACATGCCGCTGACCGAGGCGTGTTCGATTTTCACCCCTAGCACGCCAGCCAGCGCGTCGGCCAAGTCTGAACTTGCGCCGTCGAGGGTATTATTGCCAGTGACGATTTCATAAGGAGGGAAGGAGCCGTTGTTGACCGACGTCATCACCCCGGATTTTTGGATGTCCGCTGGCAATTTGGCGTGCAGCGCGGCATCTACCGTTTGCGCAGGGATAGCGACGCTTTCAGCAGCAAACGCGGTGGTCGAAAGTATTGAAAGTAATGCAGCCGTCAGTGCGGTAGCCGGACGTAATTTTCTTGCCATCATTGCAATGCCCTCTGTCGAAAAGTTGTGGTGAATGTTGTGCAATTAATTTCAAAATCAGTGATTTATTGTTAACACCTTCCCTGGTGTTGATAACGCCGTAAGGATATTTTTTATTTCTCACTGGGTCAGGCGCTGACCGAGCAAGGGTAATGCGGCGCTCCCTGGTGTGGTTCGCGCTTGTTTGCCCTGCGGCGCACGTTGAGGACCGTGGCTGCCGCGAGGGGTACTGCCTGACTCTTAAATAACGGGTTTTAGAACTTGTCAGTACGTAGCTGTGGAACATCAAAACGGCGGTTATCCAGCACTGGCAGCACTTTACGGGCGTGCGCTAAACGGGCTTTATCCAGCTCGGCAAAGACCAGGGCCGGAGCTTCGGCGGCGCGGGCAATCGCCACGCCAAGGGGGTCAACCACCATGCTGTTGCCGATATTTCGCTCGCCGCACTCGCCCACTGCCACCACGTAAGTGGTGTTCTCCAGCGCGCGGGCGGTCACCAACACTTCCCAATGCATCTCTTTCAGTGGCCCTTTCACCCACGCGGCGGGCAGAACCAGCGCGTCCGCGCCGTCGAGCACCAAACGGCGGGCCAGCTCAGGGAAACGCACGTCGTAGCAGGTCATCAGGCCGACTTTGAATCCGGCGACGTCCACCAGTGGCGGGATATCTTTGCCCGGCGTGACGTTCTTCGACTCTTGGGTGGAAAAGGCGTCGTACAGGTGCAGCTTGCGGTATTCAGAAATGATCTTGCCGTCGCGAAGAGAGATGAGTACGTTCCACGCCCTGCCATCTGGCGTCGGGGTGTGCACGCTCATCATGGTGGTCATTTGGCTACCGACGCTGGCGGCCAGCAGTTGGCTGACAAATGGCCCGTCCAGCGGTTGCGCGGCTTTCAGCACTAAATCGGGATCGGTGATGTCGCGGGCGAGAATGCCCTCTGGCAGCACCAGCAGATCTACCCCGGCCTGTAATGACTTCTTCATTAACGACAGACAGGTTTCAACGTTAGCCTGCCACTCTTTGGCGACGGCGAACTGGCCTAATGCAACTTTCATCATCACTCCTTAATCTTGATTAACCGGCAAAATGCGGGAAAAGATCGGCGGCGGTCAGGCGCTGCGCGGTCAAATTCTGCCGATGCAGCTCTGCGCCAAAATCATTAATCATCTGCTCATTGGCGGCGTAACCGTTGGCGTTCCAGTCAGCGGGCAAGTCCACCACAGTGCGGCGCAGGTCATCTAGCAGCCACGGCGTGGTATCGGCATATTTAGCGCGCTTCTCCATCCACACTTGGTAAGAACGCTCAATAATGTCGCTCAGCGCCTGCGGCAGCCAAGGGTGTTCGGCGGCCAGCGCCGGTTTAATCGCCAGCAGGTGAATGCCCGGCACGTAACCCACTCGATTAAAATAATCCAACTCGGCCTGACGAAAGTCAGGCTGAAACTGGCGGAAGCCGGAATCCGGTTTGAAGAAGCCTTCAGGCATAAATGGCGTAAATACGGCGTCGAGCCAGCCCTCTTGCAGCAGCTCCATCATTGGGCGCTCTTCGGGCACGGCTTCAATCCGCCCCGGCTGGCCAAAGCCTGCCAGACGATCAACAATCGGGTGCTGCTCGGTCAGGCGGCCCACGTACCAGCGCGCATCCTCAATCTGCACCCCTTCCAACGCCAAAACCGTGCGCGTCCAGGTATTGCCCGAATCTTGCCAGCCGGTCAGGCCGATGCGTTTGCCCTTCAGTTGGCAGAGTTCGGTCAGCGGGCTGTCCTGACGCGTAATAATGCAGCGCTGGCGAAATCCGCGCATCAGGAAGTGTGGAATGCCCAGCAGATCCTGCTCGCCGCGCGCGCGCCCTTGGGCGTAACGACTGAAGGAGACTTCCCCGGCCTGGTAGTCGGCGCTGGTGGCTAAGTCATCCACCAGCGTGCCCACACGGTCAATTTCCAGGTTAAAACCTTCTGGTTTGATATCGCCCAAGGCCAGCGGCGTAAAATAATCCCAGTCACGAACAGCCAGTCTGATGGTTAACGCCACGACATTCCCCTTATGCGTTTGCAAAATTCGGTTTGCTCAATTCTTTGACCAATGGCGAACAGATTGCCAACAAAGTGCTGTTTTTATCGCCTCAACTGGCTAAGTTTGATACTAATAGCATAAATAAATATGTACAATAGAATCTTTGTTACTGAACAAAAGGTATGAAATGGCTGAAAACCCGTTGGTAAAAACGCTGGATGCAGAGTGGTTCGCAGGGCATTTGCAGGATAGGTCGATGCGCGGCATCGCGCTGGAGACGGCGGCGATGATCCGGTCCGGCGTGATTGAAATCGGCACCCATTTACCGGCGGTTCGCGAATTGGCGCAGTCATTAGGGGTCAGCCCGGCAACGGTTTCCGCCGCCTGGGGCCAGCTGCGTCGGCAGAAAGTGATTGCCGGGCGCGGGCGCAATGGCGTCTGGGTCTGCGGCGATACTCTCTCCCCCCGCCCGGCGCGTTTTGAAAAAATTGGTAATTTTGGCGAGCACATCAGCGCCGACCTGACGCTGTCAGCGCCAGACCCGCAATTACTGCCCGACCTGCGCGAAGCCCTGCTGTCGGGCATGGCGGCTGAAAACCTCAATAGTTATCACCGCGAAGCCATCTCCCCGGCCTTGCTGACGGCGGTTCAATCTGACTGGCCCTATGCCGCCGAAGCTTTTATGGCGACCGACGGCGGCTTTGACGCCATGAACCTGACGCTGCAAACCCTGCTGATGCAAGGCTCGGTGGTCGCCATTGAAGACCCGACCGCCAGCCGCCTGCTGGATATGCTCGATAACCTTAATGCGCAGGTTCTGCCGGTAAAATGCGATGAGTTCGGGCCAATCCCCGAGTCGCTTCAGGCGGCGCTCGCCAAAAATCCGTCAGCCTTTATCTATCAGCCGAGCACCCATTCGCACTGCGGGCACGTGATGAACGCCGAGCGTTTCGCCGAGCTGGCAGCACTATTGGCCGAGAGCAATGCGCTGATTGTTGAAGATGATGGCATCGGCCAGCTCTCCCACACCGCGCCTCTGAGCATGGGCAGCGTGCTACCCAAACGCACGGTGCACGTGCGCTCTTACTCCAAAGCCTACGGGCCGGATCTGCGCCTGGCGGTGCTCTCCGGCTCGCGGGAGCTGATCAAACAGGTGATTTCTTTCCGCAATTTCGGCGCAGGTTGGTCGAGCCGCATTTTGCAGCAGGCTCTGGCCTATCTGATTAAGGATGAGAAGGCCCAGCAGGGGATTGCCCACGCCAAAGCGGTTTATGCCCAGCGGCGCAAAGCGATGTCCGACGCGCTGCAACTGCGCGGCGTGCATATTCCACACCGCGACGGGCTGGCGATGTGGATCCCCGTCCCTTCGGAGCAGTTTGCTTTAGTAACGCTGGCAGCGCGGGGAATTGCGGTGCTGCCCGGCGAGCGTAGCCGCATCGGGCCGGGGCAGTTTATCCGCATCAGCACCTCTCAGCTAAAAGCGGAGCAGGTGGATGTCATTGCCGACGCCATTGTGCTGGCGCTGGGTTAACAGCGGAATTAAAACTTTTGATTAAATACTTCGGCGATTCTTCATATTCCGCGCGGGCATAAAACTGATGTGCCCGCACGCGGCGGCTGTGGCTATGCACTTCCATCCGGTCGCAGCCGCGCTCGATGGACAGGCGTTCGGCCTCGTCCACCAGCTTCTGCCCGATACCGCCACCGCGGCTTTCACCACTGACGCACAGATAGCTGATGCGGCAAAACTCCCCGGCCAGCGCAATTTGCGGGATAAAGTGCAATGAGATAAAGCCGACCACTGCGCCCTGCTCTTCCGCCAGCAGCAGGCGGCTGTCCGGGTTGTTCGCCATGTTGACGATTCTCGCCGCCACGTCCTGTGGGTCATTGGGATAATCCAGATCGGCCAACAGCTGGGTGATAATAGGAGCATCGGCGGCAAGCGCGTCGCGTATTAACATTGTGTTTCCTTTTTATTCTCAGCGGCTTTTCACAAAGCACTACAAAATTTTGATCTGCGGTGTAAAATTGCGCGGCAAAATGATGGAGATGACATTCCTCCGAAACCGCCTTTACGGGCTAATGATGTCTACGCAATCTCGCGAGAGGTTCGTAGCGTCGTGCCCGGACCTTTCTGAATTCCACCTGTTTATAAAGGTTTTCCATGTTTACTACTTTTCTTGCAGTCCTCATTGCGGGCGGTGTCGGCAGCGCAGCGCGCTGGTATCTCGGTTTGAAGATGAACAGCATTTCGCCGACCATTCCTCTTGGCACGCTGGCCGTTAACCTGATTGGTGCCTTTGTTATTGGCTTCGCCATCGCGATTTTTGGCCGCATGAGCAATGTCGACCCGGTACTCAAAGCGGTGATCACCACCGGCTTTTGCGGCGGCTTCACCACTTTCTCCACCTTCTCTCTGGAAGTGGTTTACATGCTGCAAGCCGGGCGTTTCGGTGATGCCGTGCTGAACATCTCCCTGAACCTGTTTGGCTCCCTCGCCCTTACCCTGCTGGGCTTTATGGTGGTCAGCTGGTACAACGCGCACTGATTCTATCCCTCAACGATGCCTTTTTTATGACAAAGGCATCGTGAATCTTCAATGATTTCCTTCTCGCTGGCGCCGAACATTTTTTCACCTTTTAAGCGCGTCTTAATGTTTCCTTCATCTTAAATCTGCACAATCGTCTCCATTGATTCATTTTAATGATGCCATCTGGAGTGATTATGTTTACTACCCCTAAAACGTTATCTGAAATTATGGTGACTTCACTGTGCGTACTGATCGTCGCCGCCTTTTTGCAGGCCTATTTCGCCGCCTAAGTCCCCTCGTTTACCTCATTTCGCCAACGGCGCAGCGCTTAACACGCTGCGCCGTTTGTTTTGATATTTACCTGCTAGCCATGTCTGCTTATAATTGAGAATGAACGTTCATACTCATTTTTATTTTGCCAGCTCTTGCCATCAGGACTTCTATGTTGCCTCCACAGGACACCAAGGAAAAACGCATCTGCGCCCGACGCGATCAGATTATTGCCGCCGCGCGGATCTGCTTTCGTAAGCACGGTTTTCACGGCGCGGGAATGGCCGAGATCGCCAAATTATCGCAGCTTAGCGTGGGGCAGATTTATCGCTATTTCGCCAATAAAGAGGCCATTATCGAAGAGATAGTGCGCCGCATGGTGGCGAAGAAGATTGCGCTGATCACCGGCAATGCCCACAACCTGCTGCAAATGGCGGAGAATCTCGCCAATCGCCGCATCGGCGAGTTCCACCTCACCGAGCCGCGCGCGGGCGAGCAAGAAACCCCGGACGAGCAGACGGAAATCGACCACGCCCTGATGCTGGAAGTGGCCGCCGAAGCGACGCGCAATCCGCTGGTGGAGAAGATCTGGCGCGACTCAGAGTGCGATTTGTTCAATCAGGCCAAAGCCACCATGTCCAAAGCCTACCCGCACTGGAGCGACGAAGAGCTAAATAACCGCGTCGAAGTGGTGGCGGTTATCTGCGAAGGCACCGCCTTCCGCCATCTCACCACCCAACATGCCAACGCTCAGGCGCTAGAAAAGCTCTACAACCAATTGTTTGGTCAACTGTTTAACCCGCCATCGCCTGGCCAATCCTAATGTCACACACATCGTCTTAACCACCACAAAATAACCGGGAAACGGAAAATTAATGAGCGCTCACCTGACAGAAAAACGCTTGGGCTATATCTTGGTCTTAGGGTCACTTGCCGCACTTGGCCCGCTATGCACTGACTTATATCTGCCGGCCTTGCCGCAAATGGCCCATGAACTCAACACCAACACCGCCACCAGCCAGCTCAGCCTGACCACCGGCCTGCTTGGGCTAGGCCTGGGCCAGCTTATCTTCGGCCCGCTGAGCGATAAATATGGCCGCCTGCGGCCGCTGCTCTGGTCGCTGGCCCTGCTGTTTGCCGCGTCCGTTTGGTGCGCCGTCGCTCCTAGCATTGAACAGCTGATCGCCGCCCGTCTGCTTCAGGGCATTGCCGGAGCCGGCGGCGCGGTACTTTCACGCGCGGTGGCCCGCGATATGTATAACGGCCACGAGCTGACCAAGTTCTTTGCACTGCTGATGCTAGTTAACGGGCTGGCGCCGATTATTGCGCCGGTACTCGGCGGCGGGCTGCTGAACTTTATGAACTGGCGCGGAATTTTTGGCGCGCTGGGGGTGATTTCCGTGCTGCTGTTCACCTCGTCGCTGCTCAAGCTGCATGAAACCCTGCCAGCTGAAAGGCGCTCGCAGGGCGGCGTGATGGCGATGGTACGCGCCATCGGTGGACTGCTCAAAGATCGCCAGTTTATGGGGTTGTGTCTGGCGCAGGGCTTCACCATGGCGGGGATGTTTGCCTATATCGGCGCGTCGCCTTTCGTCTTACAGCAGATTTATGGCCTCAGCCCGCAGATGTTTAGCCTGTGCTTTGCGATTAATGGCGTGGGTCTGGTGCTGGCGGCGCAAATTTCTACCCGCCTGAGTGGCAAGTTTGGCGAACTGGCGCTGGTCAAGGCTGGGCTGACCATTGCGGCGCTCGGCTCGATTTCACTGGTTATCGCCGCCAGCCTGCACGCGCCGCTGGTGACGCTGCTGGTGCCGCTATTCTTCTCGGTGATCACCATCGGGATTGTCGGCCCGAACGCCTCATCGCTGGCGATGCAAACTCAGGGGAAAAACGCCGGTAGCGCGTCAGCGCTGATTGGGGTGTGTATGTTCGCGCTCGGCTCCATTAGCGTGCCGATCAGTGGCCTGGGCGGCACCTCGGCGCTGTCGATGGGCTTCACTATTATGGGCTGCTTCGCCATTGCCATCCTGCTGTTTACCACGCTGGTGCGTAAACCACGCGCGGCGTAACAAGATCATCAGCTAACAAAAGACCAAAAAAAACCCGCATCAGCGGGTTTTTCAAAATTTGGCTAGAGTTAGATAGGTTTAACGTCAGCAGCCGATGGGCCTTTGGCGCCCTGTGTGATTTCGAACTCTACACGTTGGCCTTCAGCGAGGGTTTTGAAACCGTTGCTGGAAATAGCAGAGAAGTGCACGAAAACATCTTTGCTGCCATCTTCAGGGGTAATGAAACCAAAACCTTTAGATTCATTGAACCACTTAACGCTACCTTTAATCTTTGACATCAAACTTACCTTTACGTGAATGTAAGACACAAAATGTGTGTCAAGTAGAGTACAGCAGCAGATTCAGGTTTTGTCCAGAATGTGCAAAGCAATAAGCGATAAACCTCTCACTCTTAGACTTTGTACGACAATTCCTACTGGCAAACCTCACTCTGAAATGCAAAACATTCAAAAGAAGGAGTCGTCGTCATCATTACTGTAATCGGAAGAGTCAAAGCTGTCCGAGCCAAATCCTAAGTCTGAATTATCATCACGCAGGGAGGCGTCCTGCCATGAAGGCTGCCCGCTGTTGAAATCCTGCTGCTGGAAGTCATTATTGCCGAGGAAACCGTTGTCAGTGTCATTCAGATTCTGCACCGGTGGCTCTTCGATAATATTCACAATCTCCTGTGGCTGGCTCTGATGGAACATGCCGGTCAGCATCTCAGCTAACACCACCCCACCCGCCACGCCCGCAGCGGTACGCAGCGCGCTGCCCAAAAAGCCCGGCTGTTGGGGCGCGGCCTGCTGTGGAGCCGCCTGCTGGTAGGACTGTTGCTGCTGGTAGCCCTGCTGCTGCCCACGGTTGTCCCAGCCGCTGGTGCCTGGGATCGGCTGGCTACCTGAGTTGCTCTGCGGTGCAGCCTGAGACTGAGCCTGTGACGCCGCGCCGCCGCCAAACAACCCGGCCAAGAAACCGGTGCTCTGTGGGCGGGCGTTCTTCGCCTGCTCTTGCAGTTGCGCTATCTGCTGCTGTTGCGCCTGAATCTGTTGATTCAGCTTAGTCAACGCCGCTTCTTGAATAATCATCGCCTGCGCCATGTAGTAAGGCGCAGCGGGCTGCTTGCTGACGCAGGCCTGAATCACGCGCTCTGCCTCGGCATCACGCGGTGCCGTTGCGGACTCAGCCTGTTGCAGACGACTAAAAAGCCCTTCGATTAAACGCTGTTCTTCAGATTGCATAAATTCACCTTCTCTTTAGGTATTACTCCGCCCTTGAGCTTTGCGATGGCAAAGCGTTCACCAATAGCAGGAGTCTATCAGTCACACTAATACAATTAGTTTCAGGGATGAATTAACCGAGTGTCAACAAATGTGATCCACGTAAAGATAGGCCGTATGCCTGGTCTGGCGGCATACAAAAGCCGGCAAGATTGCCGGCTTGGAAGGGATAGTGGGGATTACTTGGCTTGCGACCAACCGAAGATAAAGCCGGTGTCCGGCAGGTCGGTGTAGTTGCGCACCAGATCGTGGTAAGTCTTCGCTGGGTCGAGATCTTTAAACTGCTGCGGATAGATGAATTTCGCCAGATATTCCATGCCGACGATGTTGTACGGATGGTTGTAGAACTGGTGATAGATGCCATAGGCGCGATTGTCAGTCACGGCAGAAATCTGCGAAATACCGTTGCGCGCCAGCAGCGCCTTAGCTTCTTTATCCACGCTGGCCTGCTCTGCGCCGTAGCCTAGCGGCAGGATGTGCGACACGCTGCCGTTACTTGGGCGTGATGAGCCAGTCATGATGTAGGCATCAGGCTTCATGCTGATCACCTTCTCCAGCGATACATCGCCAGACGCGCCCGGCAGCAGTTCGGTGCCGATATTGGTCGCCCCCACGGCTTTCACCAACTTGCCCCAGCCCGCGTCGCCGTGGGTAAAGCAGCAAGAGTCGGAGCGGCCCGCAATGGCTTCCACAAAGACTTTAGGTTTTGGATTCACCGCCGCCACCACCTGTTGGAGATGCTGGTAGTGCTTGGTGTAGAAATCAGAATAGGCTTTGGCGTTTTTCTCTTGGTTCAGCACTTTACCCAGCAGGTCGATGCTTGGCGCGGTGTCCTTGGCCGGGTCCAGCTCATAATCAACAAACAGCACTGGGATATTCAGGGACTTGAGTTTATCCAGCACGCCCGCCTGTTGCAGAGACGCTTTGGCACGCAGCTGTGCAATCATCAGGTCAGGCTTCTGAGCAATCACCGTTTCGAGATCTACCTGCCCTTTGTCGCTAAAGCCCATGTCGAGGATCTTGTCCGCGCTCGGCCATTTGCTTTTCAGCATGTCCCAAGTGCCGATATCGGTTTTCTTCAGCAGGTTATTCCACGCCACCACGTGCTGGAACGGATTGGATTTATCCAACACCGCCAGAGAAAGAATATCGCGACCATCCTGCAAAATAATACGCTGCGGCGCTTTTTCAAAAGTAAGCTTTTGACCATCAAGGTCAGTCACATTCAACGGATAAGTGGTAGCGAAACTGGCAAAGGAGGTAGCGAGCAGGCCGGCAACAGAAAGCGTGCGGACAGTATTCTTGAGCATGTTTGTTCCTTTGAAATGAGCTTGAAAAAAACCTGAGATGAGAATGGAATAAAATTGATTTTGATAACCATTATCAAATAATGCCCAAATCATAAACAAACACTAATTAGCAGGGAAACGTTTTTTGTTGCTAACAGGTTGATAAAACATGTCGAAATGTAAATTGCGGGGGAGAAAAGAGGGAATGCAGAGATATCCCGCCCGGCAAGGATAGCCGGGCGGGTTGCTCGTCATAACACGCGGGTTAGTGCGCGTCGCGGCCGATATAGTGCAGTAAGAACTCACTGACCATGGCGCCCTTGAAGGCGGACTGGGCTTTGTCTGCCGCCGCGCTGTGGCCGCCTTCGGTGTTTTCAAAGAACCAGACGTCAGGAATGCCTAACTGCTGCATTTTGGCGGCCATTTTACGCGCGTGGCCGGGGCCAACGCGGTCGTCGCTGGTGGCGGTGGTTATCAGGATTGGCGGGTACTTTTTGCCGGCATCCAGATTGTGGTAAGGCGAGAATTGGCGAATAAACGCCCACTCTTCCGGGATTGCAGGGTCGCCGTACTCGGCAATCCACGATGCCCCGGCGGAGATCTGCGTGTAGCGCTGCATGTCGAGCAGGGCCACTTCACAAACAATCGCGCCAAAGAGTTCAGGGTAAAGTGTCAGCATATTGCCCACCAGCAGACCGCCGTTGCTGCCGCCCTCCGCCGCCAAATGCTTGGCCGACGTGATGTTGCTGGTGATTAGCGCCTTGGCCACTGAGGAAAAATCTTCATAGGCGCGCAGGCGATTCTCTTTGAGCGCTGCCTGATGCCAGCGCGGGCCGTATTCGCCGCCGCCGCGAATATTCGCTAAGACATACACGCCGCCGCGATTGAGCCACGACAGGCCGCTGGTGCCGAGATAATAAGGCGTGAGCGAGATTTCAAAACCGCCGTAGCCATACAGCAGCGTCGGATTTTTACCGTCGTACACCACCTCTTTGCTCGACACCACGAAGTATGGCACGCGGGTGCCATCGTCAGACTGGGCGAAGTGCTGGCTCACCTGATACCCCGAGGCGTCGAAGTGCGCCGGGTCCTGCTTGAGAACCTCCGGCGGCGACTGGCTATCGTCCAGACTGCCGATGTACAACGTGGTCGGCTGCAAGAAGCCGCTGACCGTCATGAAGTAGTCGTTCGTCTCTTCGTCGATGCCATAAATCTGGATTTCGCTCAGATCAGGCGCGTCGCCAATGCTTGCGCGCAGCCACTCCCCTTCGCGCGGGGTCAACACTTCCAACTGGTTCACCACGTCTTGGGTCACGCTAATAATAAAGTGGTCGCGGGTCGAGGAGTAGCCGCTGAGCGCAGTGGTTTCCCCCGGCACAAACAGTCTGGTCATCTGGCGCTTTCCGGCCATAAAGGCTGCGAAATCAATCGCCAACAGCGAGCCAGACGGATAGGTTTCACCCCCAACCTGCCACTCACTCGACGGCTCGACAATCATCCACTCGCGCCACAGGCTGAATTTGGCGTCGGCGGGTAAATCGACGGCCACCAGCCCCTGCTCGGCATCAATCAAAAAGGCTTCACGACGATAGAAGTCGATCACCCGAATGATAAAGTCCTGCTCAAAGCCCGTGCTATCGGCGTGATAGCCCACCGCCATCATGTCACTTTTCTGTGCACTAAACTGGGTGACGGCGGCACTGAGCGGCGTGCCGCGCTGCCAGATTTTCACCGTGCGCGGGTAGCCCGAGGTGGTCATCGAGTCTTCGCCAAAATCGGTGGCGACAAACAGGTGGTCGTGATCAATCCACGAAATAAGGCTTTTCGCCACTGGCAGGTTAAAGCCGTCCTCGACAAAACTGAGGGTTTGCAGATCAAACTCGCGCACTGCCGAAGCATCGCCGCCGTCTGGGGAAAGCACTAACAGCGCCCGGCGATAGTCGGGTTTGAGGTGCAACATGCCGTGGTACACCCAGTCCTGCCCTTCGGCTGCGCCCAGCGCGTCGATGTCCAGCACGGTTTCCCACGTAGGCTCGGCCTTGCGGTACTCCTCAAGGGTGGTGCGGCGCAGCAGACCGCGCGGGTTTTTCTCATCCTGCCAGAAGTTGTACCAGTGCTCGCCATGCTTAGTGATCCCAGGGATCTGCGCCGGGGAGTTCAGGCCGGTCAGCACCTGCTGGCGAATGCGCTCAAAATCTTCGCCAGTGGCGAACTGCACGGTGGTTTTCGGGTTTTGCTGCTCTGCCCACTCCAGCGCAGGCTGGTCGCGAATGCCCTCCAGCCAGATAAAATCATCCTGATCTTGAACTGCGACTAACTCTTTTTTTCCTACTGTCATAATCTTTGCTCCTGCAAAATTGAAAGTTAAGCGTTCAGCCTGCTGCCTTAGGTTTAATGGCTTACTGCAACAAAATACCCTGAATCAGACTGGCTTTCACCACGGTAACCTGAGGGATATTCAGCGCCTGCATGTAACCTTCCACCAGCAACAGGTTGCTGACGTCGGTCGCGCGGTAGTCACCTTTTAACTCAGAATCCCCTTTCCAGACGTTATTTTTCGACGCCTGCTCGAGGTCAGCAAGGCCATAGCTGTTATTGTGCAAATGCACCTGATTCTTGATAGAGAAGCCGTGCACCCCGCCAATGCCAATCACCCGTTTGGTCTGGGCATCCTTTTTCATCTGCGCGCTGACATGGGTGCGAGCATAGAAATTGACATAACGCAGCACGGTATTGCGCAGGGATCCAATGGGGTTTGGCGTACTATCAGCCGCTAAATCTTTGTTTTGCAGCACATTAGTGATGAAGTCTTTCAGCGTGACCGAGGCCAGCTTGCCCTGATAAACCTCCACTGAGGGTTTGCCCGCCTGCTCGTGGTAGGAGGTCATCTGCATCGATCCCCCGCCGATATCCCACACCAGCAGATCCTCATCTTTGACATTTGGCTCATTCAGCGCGGCCTTGGCAGACTGGAATCCCAGCTCGGCTTCCCGCTGCTGAGTGATAATCTTCAAATTCACATGTGCCTGCTGGTTGAAGCGATCAATCACCTGCTGGCCGTTAGACGCCGTGCGGAATACCGCCGTCGCTACGCCAGTCACGCGGGTTGGCCTAAAGCTTTCGGCCTTCTTCACCATCTCAGACAGCGCGGCGACGCCCTGGTGCTGGATCTCCTCGCTCAGCTGGTTATTGGTCGATTTCGCCAAATCGGCGTTAAAACCCACCGGACGCTGATCTTCATACAGCACCTTACCCAGCCGATGCTGGCACACATCCACCTGCGTCACCTGAATCTTGGTGCTGCCGGACCCCATATCTATCCCGGCACGATTCTCAATACAGCTCTTGACCGCCGCCGCCACCGGCAAGGTGGTGAAAACGCCACACGCCAGCGTCAGCCCTATTACTCCGTGCAAAATTTTATTCATTCTTCCCTACCCTGAAATCAATTAATCGATGAGGAACGACCCATCTTAAATAGAAGGAATCTCAAGCCGCATTGCAGCATTCTTACTATAAAGAGATTCGCCACGGAGGATAAATAGTTTTAATTTATAATGAGATAAAGGACGGAAGAGAATATATCGCCATGGCGGGAGGAGTAGAGATAAGGCAAAGGTGGCTGTTTTACACAGCCCGCCAGCATCACAGATGCAGCAGGCCGTGGTCGCGCTCAGCTAATTAAAATCAGCTTTTACTCACTGAGACAATTTCTTTGATCTGGCTGTAATTAGTATTGCCATGATCGGTTTTGATCGTCGGGTAAATCCTTTCCCCTTTTTTAACAAAGCCTGTTACCTCGTGGGTAGAGCCGTTCTTAACAGTAATAATATCGCCTACACTGATCGAACTTTCGACTTCGCTCATATTAATCCTTAATACTTACAATCGCTTAACTTCAAAGTACCCATTTCATACCTTTAGAGAGTAGGCTTTAATGGCGCACATAACCAGCGGCTTTGGTTTTGGCCCTGCCCGCGACAGGCATACGGGCTCCGCGCCGGACGCTAGGATAAATCCTGAATCACCAAACTTAAGTTAAATTTACCAGTTTCATCTTGAAGCGCTAATACCGAACGTTATTATGAGTCTGCAAGCACTTATTCCCCTATAAGACGTTGCATCTCATTGGACTATCCCCTCGTAAAGCATTACGACATCCCGCCCACCTTGAGCGGGATTTTTTTATCTGTTGTTTTTGCCCCTTGGTTCACGCCCTTCTAATGCATTCGCAAAATCCTGTGAAAAGTCATGGTACTATTCGGCCTATTCCAGCCGCTACAACATCAATGTGCCCATGACTGAAACTTACGAATTTCTCAATAATGTGCCGGTTAACCAGCAGATCTACCGCACCCTGCGTCAGGATATTGTCACCTGCGCGATCCCCCCCGGCGCCCTGTTATCGGAGAAAGAAATTTCGTCGCGGTTCAACGTGTCGCGCCAGCCGGTGCGCGAAGCCTTCATTAAGCTGGCGGAAGCAGGCTTGGTGCAGGTGTTGCCGCAGCGCGGCACCTTTGTGATGAAGATTTCAGCCAAGCGCGTCGCCGATGGCCGTTTTATTCGCGAAGCCGTGGAAACCGCCGTGGTGCGCCGCGCGGCGAGTGTCGCCACTGACAATGACCTGTTGATACTGGAGCACAATTTGCAACGCCAGCGGCTGGCGGCGAAGAGCCAACAAACGCAGGAGTTCTTGCTGTTAGATGATGAGTTTCATCGCTCAATCGCGCAGATCATTGATTGCCGCCTGGCATGGGAAACGGTGGAGCATATCAAGGCGACCATGGACCGCGTACGCTTCCTGACGCTGAGCAAAGTCTCGCCGCCGGAGAGCCTGATTGAACAGCACGATAACATTCTTAGCGCGCTGAAAGCCCGCAATCCTGACGCCGCCGAGCGCGCGATGCGTATTCACCTGCAAGAGATGATTTCCACCATCACGCCGATTGCCGAGCAGAACCACGATTGGTTTGATGCGGAGTAAACGGCGGTTTAGATAATGGTTTCCGGTGTCAGCACCCGTTTGGCACCGAGATAGTGATCCTGCCAGAAAGGCTCATTCAGAGTGCTAATGCGAATATCCTCGCCGGTTCTTGGCGATTCAATAAATTTGCCGTCGCCGAGATAAACGCCCACATGGTCGGCGTTTTGCTGGGTGTGGATGTGGAAGAAGATCAGATCTCCGCGCCTTAACTGGCTCTGAGTAATGGTCTTGCCTCTGGCTCGGCGATACATGCCGTTGGCGGTGCGCGGCATCCCTTCCGTTAGCAGGCCGTGGTAGGCGAAGTAAACCAATCCGCTGCAATCAAAGCCAATTCTCGGCGAGGTTCCTCCCCAGACATAGGGTTTCCCCAACTGTTTCATCAGGGTCGACATGGCTTTTTGCGTGGTCTGTTGCAGATGGTCGCGATAAGCCAGCGCAATGCTATCGCTGCCCAGCGCCTCGGGAGCCGCCGTTTCACGATGCTGATGGCTAAACCAATCAGGATGCTGGGCGATAAGTTGGCGATTGGCCTGCCGCTGCGCCAACGAACTGTGCAAGTTTGAGGCGCTGGCGGTTTTCAGCGGCTTATCGCCATAGCTGGTGGCCACCACCTTGACCGGATGGTGCATCAGCAGCTCGCGGTTTCTGGCCCGCTGCTGGGCGGCGAAGCTCAGCTTCACCGTCGGCGCAGGGGTTTTCTTATTACTGGTTATCTTGGGTTTACTGGTGACCTTGGGTTTACTGCTGACTTTGTGCACCTTCTTCTTCACCACCTGGCTACGCTGGGTCGGCGCGGCGATGGCGCGCAACGGCGTCATCGCCAGCAGCAGACAGCCGCTCATCACAAAAGCGGCAAGCAAGCGACGCGCCGTTGAGGCGCCCGGCTCATGTAGCGTCGGCAACAGCGCCGAAGGTTCACATATCAGGTTGAAGATATTCATCACAATTACTCTGCGGATGCCGAAGTCGATGTCGACAGCCCCTCCCGTTTCTCTATTTTTTGCGTCAACGGCTCGACCACTTTATCGCCGCGATCGCCAAAGAATTCGTACAGCGAATCTGACGCGGTTTTGGTTAGCACCATGATTTCTATCCGGCGATTGCGAGCGCTTTCTGGATTTTTCGGGTCCAGCAGCATCTGATCGGACATAGCGTTAACCTGTAGCACTTTGCCTTTAGCAAGGCCGGCTTGCTCTAGCACGCGACGTGCCACCAGCGCGCGGTCGCCCGACAGATTCCAGTTGTTGTACATCGCCTGGTTTTTGTACATCACCGCGTCCGTGTGGCCGCTGATAATGATTTTGTTATCAATGTTGTTGAAGGTCGGCGCCAATTCGGTCAGCAAGGTGCGGAAGAACGGCGTCAGGCTGGCGCTGCCGCGCTGGAACATATCGCGATCATGGCCGTCCTGAATCAGTACTCGCAAGCCCTGCGGGATCACTTCAATCTCCAAATTGGCTTCCATATGGTTTTTCTTGGCGATGGTGTTGATATTGGCCGCCAGTTCACTCAGCTCGCGGGCCGATTTTTTGCTGCTTAGCGCGTCCATCTTGTCGGCGGCGTTCACCTCTTGCTGGCGCACATTCACCGGCGGCTTTTCTTCCGGTTTTGGCGGCGTCGTCTTAGGTTTCTCAATTACCGGCGGCGTTTTTTGCGGCTCTTTATAGGTCACCGGCAGCGGCTTGGCGATAACCGAATTGTTCTTGCCAATCGAGCTAAGGGGGGCAAACACATTGCCTTTGAAAATCGACTGGTCATGCAGCGCGGCGACAATCTCTTCGCGCTCTTTTTGGTTAACTGAGCTGACAATCCACAACACCATAAACAGGGCCATCATCGCCAGGGTAAAGTCGGCAAAAGCCACTTTCCACGCGCCGCCGTGATGCCCGCCGTGGTGCTTCTTACCGGAGCGTTTGATGATGGTGGTGTGGACCGTAGGGCGTCCGGACTTTTTCATTATTCTTCCTGCTCCACCATCGCATTCACCCAAGCATCCAGATTGGCGAACGTCGGTTTAGAGGCCAGATGCAGCAACTTACGCCCGGCATCCACTGCCAGCAGGGTGGGTTTGCCTGCTGCATGCGCTACCAGCACGGTACGCACGCACTCCAGCATTGAGAGTTCAGACTTGGCCTGTGAATCCATCGCGCTGGCGAGGGGGTCCATAAAGCAGTAGCTGAAGAAGACGCCGAGGAAGGTCCCCACCAGCGCCGCCGCCACGTGTAGACCAATCATGGCGATAGAGCCGTCAATAGAGGACATGGTGATGATGATACCCAGCACCGCCGCGCAAATACCAAAGCCCGGCATCGCTTCGCCGATACGCTGAAGGGCTTTCGACGGGGCCAGCATCTCTTCTTCAATGGCCGCCAGCTCCTGCTCCAGAATCCCTTCCAGCTCGTGCTCGTTGATTTTACCCATGGCCATTAGGCGGAAGTTATCCGAGATAAAGCCCACCAAGCGAGACTGTTTGAGGATCATCGGGTATTTAAGAAATAGCTCACTCTCAGCTGGGTTTTCAATATGCTGATCCAGCACGCGAAGACCGCCGTTTTGCACCATTTCCAGTAGCTCATACAGTGTAATTAATAACTGACGCTGAAACTCTTCTCCGGTATCGCGTTTACCAAATACGGCTTTTAATTGATGCCAAATATCTTTTAATACATGGACCGGGTTAGCGATAACCATGGCCCCTAAACCGGCTCCGAGAATAATGACGATTTCGGCAGGCTGCCATATTGCAATAATTTCGCCACCTGCGGACATATATCCACCAAAAACACAGAGTAAAACGATGAGTCCACCGATGAGCTTTTGCATTATTTTTTCCTGCTTTAACCATTAAGAATGAGATGCATTTAGACGCATGAGTCGCCGCAAAAATGCTGTTTTATTTTTTCGGCGATAATTTTATTAATCTGACAAACTCGGCCTTCTGAAATATTCAGCACGACGGAGATCTCTTTAAGACTTAACTCTTTCTGGTAATAGAGCGCCAGAATAGTCTGCTCGCGAGGCTCAAGCTTATTTATCGCCTCGCGTAGCGTTTCCTGAGTGACAAATTCCTCTTCCAGTTTTCTGCTTCTGGAGCCAATGTCTTCCTGTCCGTTGTCCAGTAACTCATCCAGACTCGCTAGCGTTCGCGCGCTCTCCAATTGCAGATATTCATGATATTCCTCTGCGCTTAGATGCAGCGCGCTCGAGATATCACTGAAGGTTGGCTCACGTCCCAGACTCTTCTCCAGCGCCTTAATGTCATCATGGGTTTGATGCACCTGCTGGCGCAGACGGCGCGGCCGCCAGTCCATTTCACGTAGGGCATCAAGAATCGATCCGCGAATGCGAAACACCGCATAGCCGCCGAAGCCGTGGTCTGGCTGACCGTAGCGACGCAGCGCGTCCAGTAGCCCCATCAGCGCGATTTGCTCCATATCCTGCTTGTCGAGTACCGCACTACACTGAGGGCTGAGCTGCCTAACGACGCGCTTCACCAGCGGCAGATAATTTTGCAGGTAGAGGCTCTCCTGCTGCGGCGTTAATAGCGGCACATCCTGAAATCCGGATAGGGGTGACTCAGCCGTTGAATAGTCAGCTTGCATAATAGGGCCCTAATAAATGGCTGTTTTATTGGAATATCACGCGCTTCAGCAGCAAGGTTTTATAAGGCACGTTCATTTTTCGGCTTTTAAACTCCTGCTTAAAGGCGTTATCCAACTCAATGCGTAAATCACTTATTTTTTTCTGACGCAAATGCTCATAATCCTCATTGGAGAGACTATTCACCGTAATGCTCTGTAATAAAGGCAGCATGGAGTTCAAACGCTCTTGCGCTTTAATATCTTTTGCCTCAAGAACAATTTCAGTCAGCATGTAGTGCTCATTAGGCCCTTGCAGGGTAATAACCACTTCAGGAAGCGAAACAAATATTGGCTCAGGCGCTTTCGGATCTTCGACAATTACGTCATCCGCACCATGTTTCACCGTCGCGGCTTTTTCATCAGCCTTTTTAAAATAGAAATGCGTGCCGATATTGACACCGGCCACGGTGACCACCAATAAAATCAAACACAGTAGGCCACCGAGTATTTTCTTAACCATAATCCTCATCTCACACTTTGGTTATAAGGGTACTGTCAACCGGCCCTTCGCTATCCTGCGAAGTGATCTCTTGTGCCTGGCTGACGCCATTTTCCTGCTCTCGGGCAGTATTTCGCTGATGCTGTTGCTGCTGGGACGAATCGCCGGTCGACACCTGCACCTGAACTTGCACAAAATTCTGTGCCGTCAGTTGGTGGCGGAGTGACTCACTGAGCTGTTGTAGTGCTCGATAGACATCGGCCTGACCGGCATTGATGTTGACCAGCAATTTGCCCGCTTCGAACTGAATCGAAATATCAATTTTCCCCTGCGAAGGCGGATCAAGACGGATGGTGGCGGTCTGATGTAGGCCGTCCATCTGCACCTGAATGCGATCTTTCAGCAGAGAGAACAGCTGCTGGTCCCAGTCTTCACGCTGCGGATCAAGCGTGGCGGTGAGAGTCGGCAAAGTGGTGTTCGCCGCGCGATCGTCGACCTGTACGCCACTCATCAACTGAGTAACCGGCAGCGACGGGCCGTCGTTGACGGGGGTGGCATTCAGCACTTTGCCGCGCGTTATCGCCTCTAATACCGGCCGATCGCTCTGACGCAACTCTGGCTGGCGTACACTTTTCGGCGCACTGCCCTGCAGGCCGTTGATATTGAGCGCGCTCGCCAGCGTGGCTTGTACCTGCTGAAGAGGCGTGGCGGTATCCGGCAGTGCGGTGGCAGTTGGCGACTGCTGTTGCATTAACGTCTGCATCATCGCCACCAGCGCGTTTTTATCCGCGCCGGAAAGCGGGTTCTGCGTCGGCTGGTTGCCGCCCTGCACTTGCATCATCTGCTGCAATAATTTTTGCGAATCGGCTCCGCCCGCCTGCTGGGCCTGCTTCATCAAGCCGGGTAATAAGCTAGCGGGCAGCGCAACGGCCCCACTCTGCGCGTCAGGCGACTGCCCGCCAAACAGTGCCTGAGTAGGCAACGGCTGGCTTTGGGTAGCAGCCAATAGCTGCGCCAACCACTGCTGGGCCTGCTGGGTATCATCACCCGCTACCGCCGTGCTGCTATCAGCGTCTTGTTGATTCGGTTTAGCCTGAGTCGCAAATCGCTCGGCCAATGCCTTCAGCGCCGGTTTGTTTTGCATCAGATTGCTGAAATCAAACCCCTGACCGTCAGATTTCGCCGTCGGCTGGGTATTTTGTTTGATGTTGGCAATGGCTTTTTCACCTTTCCCCTGCATGGTGGGGTTGGACATCAATTTACCGATCAATGCAGTGGCAGCTTTCATTTCGCCCCCGTGACCAGAGCCAGCTGACCGTAGGCATTCATGCCTTCGCTGTTTTCGCGATGGCGAGTCATTTTGACCTGAAGCGCGGCGCTATCCTGCTGGCACTGCGCCATCATCTGTTGATAATGGCGATGGACTCTGGCCTCCAGCGCGCGGAACTCGTCGTCCGCCGCGCCGCTGTCGTTGCAATGCTGTAAGAGCAGCGTCATTTCAACATTCAGCGCGCGCAGTTTTAACCAACGATGTTCGCGCACCGCGCGTGTCATCAGGGCAGCAAGCTGTTGGATTTTTAGCTTTTCTTCTTTCATGGCTTATCCTAATTTCTGTGCCAGACCTTCCCAGCCTTCTCGCAAATTGCCGAGAATATGCAGCACTTCATCGATTTTGCTCACCGACATGGCTTCACTGGCTTCGTACAGGCGATAAACGCAGTAGTCATACAGACGGGCCAGATTGAGCACCACGTCGCCGCCGGTATCGAACTCCAGCGCGCTGGTTAATGCATTGAGAATATCGATGCATTTATTGATGCTTTTGGCTTTGCGTTCATAACGTTTGGCTTCGATGTGGCTTTTAGCTCGCACCAGCTCATCCATTAATCCGGCATACAGCACCAGCACTAGTTGATGGGGGGAAGCGCTGGCCGTTTTTGAAGCCAAATCAAGTTCCTGATACTGCGAATAACCTTCCAATGAGGGGTTCATACTTGGGTTCTCTTTAATGTGGTGCACTACGCTTGAAACGCGGCCATGGTGTTTTCCATTTCTGTCATCGTGACCATCAGATTGGTGTACTCGGTCAGGTAACGGTTATAAGCACTGTCATAGCGCTGCTGTAAGGAGTCGGCGCTGGTATCAAGCCTCTCTTGCGAGTCATCAATGGCGTCCTGACGCATTTTGATCACGCCGTTATCTTCGTCGAGGAAGGTATCGAGGGAAGCATCAAGCTTGCCGACCAGACTGTCGTCGCCGACAAAAATGCTGTTCAATCCTTCAGGATTGGTTTTCATCATGTCGTCGAACTCGGTGCCATCAATTTCCAAGTGGCCGTCGGTATCTGCCGAAACGCCGTAGTCCATCAGCGATACGCCGTCGTAGTCCTGACGGATGTAATTGCGCATCTGGCTTTCCAGTGAAGTGATGCCAGCATCCCCCGCCATCGCGCCGCGCGTGGCGTTATCGTCCCCGCCGCCGGAGGCGGTTAGGGAGTCAAGTGAGTCCACCAGGGCGTTATAAGCATCGACGAAGGTTTGCACCTGAGCCTGTGAGGCGCTCTCATCGGTGCTGATACTGACTTTCACCGGCGCGCTGTTTGGCGCATTGACCTCGTTGAAAGTGATCGACACCCCTTCAATCAGGTCGTCAAAGGTATTGCTGCTGTTGGTCATCTTCAGGCCCGTCGTCGGGTCACCGCCGAGATACACCACCGCATCACTCGCCGGGGAGAGCTGCTGCGGGGCCAAAAGCGATTTTGAGAAGGTGCTGTCCGGCACGCCGGTCATTTCGACATGCAGGGTGTTAGCCGCGCCGGTATCGTCGCTGGTCAGCAACAAGGAAGTCTGCCCGTTAGATTTCACCAGCGAGGCGGTGACGCCGGGATTGTCCGGGCTGTCATTAATGGCGTCGGCAAACTCATTCACGGAGTTCAACCCATCACCGTCTTCATCAATAGTGGAGAGGTCGATGGAGATAACGTCCTCGGAATCACCGAGAGAAATCGACACCACCCCCTTGGTCGGGACGTCATTTTCAGCGATGCCCTGATAGGCAAACTGCTGGGCGCTGGCCAGTGATTCGACATAAAACGAGTAGCTGCCCGGCTGCGCGGTAGAGTCGGCGCTGACCGTCGCCGCGGCGTCATTGCTTACCGTGGCCGCGTTAACCAAGGCACCGGACTCTGTATCGTTCAAGACATCAATCGCGGTCTGAAAGTCAGTCAGCGCGGTCTGTAATGTGGTTAGCGCCGTAGATTCGCTGTTAAGGGTACTTTGCTGGCGATTCAGCTGGTCGACCTGAGTCTGTACGTCGAGCGTGGCGAACTGAGTCGCCAACTGTTGCGGGTTAATCATGACTTTGGGCTCCTTCGCCATTGAGTTGCTATCGCCTGCGTATATAGCTTGTAATAGCAATCGGCGTGCCAATTATTAATTAACTGATTTATAAGGAATTTTAAAATTCACACGGAAAAGTCACTTCCGCTTTGGCGGAAATTTTCCGGCCCTTTAGCGGGCAGAAAGGAAATATTCGGCGAAAAAAAACACCGCCCGGGGGCAGTGTTCTTTTTTGCTCGAGGGTTTTAGCATCACTTATTGCAGCAGTGACATCACCATGCTGGACATGGAGTTGGACTGTTTCAACATGGTCATACTGGTCTGTTCTAGCACTTGGTCTCGCGTCATGTTGGAGGCTTCTGCCGCATAGTCGGTATCCATAATGTTACCGATAGCCACGTCAGTGTTGTCCTTCATGTTTTGCAGGTTAGCGGAAGTGTGGCCCATACGGTTGATAGACGCACCCAGCGCTGACTGCACGGAACCGACGGCTGACAGCGCGCTGTCGAGCTGGTCAATCATGGCGTTAGCGCTGCTGGCGTTGGTCAACTCATTACCCTGTACACCAGAAGCATTAGCTGCTTTAGATGGGTTAGTGTAAGCCGCGCTGACGGATTTCAACTGGGTATCGAGTTTACCCATTTGGCTGCTCAGGTTAACGGTCATGGTATCTGAGCTTTGTGCACCAATCTGGAAGGTTACGCCGCCAGATTTACCCAGAGTACCGGAAACACCCAGCAGGCTTTGGCCGCCGTAAGTGGTGTTGTTCATCATGCTGTTCATTTCTTGACCTAACTGGTCATATTCAGCCTGCATCGCATCCAGGTCATCCTGTGAGTTCGTGCCGTTAGCTGCTTGCGTTGCCAGGTCTTTCATGCGGTAAAGCACGTTGGTCATTTCGTCAAAGCTGCCTTCGGCAGTCTGCAACATGGAAGTCGCGTCAGAGACGTTACGCATCGCAACATCCATACCGTTTGACTGAGATTGCAGACGGGTAGCGATTTGCAAACCGGCCGCATCGTCAGACGCGGAGTTAATGCGCTTACCGGTACCCAGACGTTCCATTGAAGTAGCCAGGCTATTGTTACTTTTCTGCAGTGCGTTATTAGCGGCCATTGAAGCAGCATTGGTATAAATTGATAAGCCCATTTTAAATCTCCTTAGCGTATTAAATTAAAAGCGTCCTAATGAACGTTACACTGAGATAAAACGGTACAGCGGAGACAAAAATGAAGTCGGAAACTAAAAATAGATCGAAAAAATTTTTTCCAGCGAAAAACAGCCTCAAGCCTTTGAATATTATTGGCTTTTTATAAAGATCATCCTATTAACATATGATTTTTACGCAACCATTTGAAAGATTGGCATTTTTTACCCATTCAAAAACTGTCCTTTCTAGGATTAAGTGCCAAAATCACTAAAATCGGCGAGGAGTACGGCAGCTCTACACGGATAATTGAGATAAATCATATTCACGATAGATTTCTGCAGGAGTCGGCAGAAATGCCCCACAATACTCATCTTCCTATAATAGAATTAATTAATTCAGAGTGATGCGAACCCTATTATGTCTTTTCTTATCAACGGCTGGCGTTTAGATAGTTCTTTAAATGGCATAACCCATGCCGATACTGCTGAAACCAAACGTCTGGGCGAATATCAATTTGCGCTGTTGTCTCTGCTGCTTGAGCATCCCAATCAGGTGCTCACCCGTGAAGTGTTAACCCAGCATGCGTGGAAAACGCGAGTGGTAGGTCATAACAGCCTGCCGAATGCTATTCACGCCCTGCGTAACGCGCTGGGGGATGACGGTAAGCAGCAGCAGATCATCAAAACCGTTCCTAAAAAAGGCTATCTGTTAGACGGCAGCTTCTTGTCTCCCGATACGCAAAATCAGCCGCCTGCTCCCCCTGCTCCCCTGCTGGCAGAGGATAGGGGTCAGAGCGAGGTTGAGATTGAGAATGGAAGTGAGAATAAAGAGCAGGTGCTCAACAGCCAGCCAGAGAAACCGCCGTCAGCTTATATTCCCGCGCCGGTTGCCCCCTCCCTCCCTGCCCAAGCGCGGAATAAACATCGGCGATGGGCCATCACGCTTGGCGCACTGGTTGCGGTTGTGGTGGTTGCGGCGGCATGGGGATGGTACGCGAAGAAAATCGACGTCTCCTCCAGCGAGCTGCAAGTCAAAGAGCTGCCCGACAGGCGATTTAACGCCAAGCATACTCAGATCTTTGCTTTACAGATGCCGGGCGACGTCTCACAGGATATCGGCACCAAACCTATCTCCAGCGACCTGCAAAATCAGCTCACTCGACTGGATACCGAGCTGGAAAAACGGCAGGCCAAGATGCAGATGCGGTATCACCTCGGGGTCAATGTCATGTCACTCAACCTAAGCCTTACCAACCGCTGTAATATCCATTCGCAGCTGCTGATGGATATTCACAACTGGGCGCAATATTCCGAAAAACTGCCCATGCTTATTTACAACGAATCAGTGAGAACGCTCAATGACCTGCCGAATTGCCCATAAGTTATGCGTCGGCCTGCTGGTGTGCCTTGGCTTTGCCGTTCATGCCAGCACCTTTCAGCGCACCGAATATGGTTATTACAATCTTCGTGATGATTCAAAAGAGATTTATCAGATTTCGTTGGTCGCTTCGCAGGATAAAAAGCAGTTAGAAATCAACATGTCTGGGGATAACGACTTTCGCTACCGCGCGGCGATCATTCGCTGCGCCTACCCGGGTACCCCATCCGAAAACCAACGTGTCTATATGCTTAAGCCACTGTTCTTTCAGCCTGATTCAAAGCCGCGTATAGGCGATATTCAAAATAGCTACCTCAGTAACCGTCAATTGCCGATGTGGCTCTATACGGCGCAGGGCAGTCAACAGGTGTTGGTAGGCGGTGGTTTAAAATTGATTATGATGCTGGGCGAGGACTTATCCCCGCTGCCGTCAGAAAGCTGCAACGGCGATAAGTAGATAAAAATTTAATACTCTTGCTCGCCCAGTAAGGTTCTTACTGTCGCAGCAGGCAGATTTGCCTGACCATTGACGGCCTCAGCCAGCGTTTGATAGTGCTGATTTACGCCAGATAACAGGCTGGAAAGCCCTTCAGCCGCGCGGCTGGCGGAGTCATCATTACCATAGTCAGCCATATTACTGATTGCCGAACGGGCCTGTTCCTGCTGACGGGCCAGCGATTGCCGCTGACTGCTGATTTTATCCAGCGTGCTTTGCAGCACCGACTGCGCGCTGCGATTGTCCATTTGCGGCAAATCGCTCAATTGGCTGCTGATACTTTGCGGTTCGATCATTTGGAGTTTCTTATCGGCCCGCGCCAACTTTCCATCGCCGTTAATCGACACGCTCAAACTGCTTTTCACCGATGCCCACTGGCTTTCATTACAGCTGTAGCGATACTGCCCCGGCTGTTCGCCGGTCTGCGCCCGTACGCCGATACGGCGCAGGCTGTGGTTCAGGGCTTGCAAACGCTGTGCCGAACTCGCCTCTTGCGGCAGGTTTATCGCCGTCATCACCTTCTTCTGGCTGCCGTCGCGGCTAAACAGCAACGTCGCCTCAGGGGGCGAAGCCAGCCAGCTATCCACTTCCGGCAGGCCAAATTCGACCTGCGCGTTTCCCTGCACCACACTGTTGAGCTGGCTATCCACCGTGCCGCCGGAAAGCTGACTGCGCTTGTTAAGCAGACTTTGCAACTGTTGGCTATCGTGCGCCATGGCGTCAGGCTGCTTAGCATGGCCGCCGTTTAAACTGTGGCGGTAGTTCAGCGTGGCGTTTTCTACATTCGCCAAATAAGCATCGGCCTGCTGTAAACGAGTGAGCTGATCGTTAAGCTGGACGCTATAACGCTGCGGACGGGTGGCAATCACCGGCGACGCAGGGAAATCTCCGTTATTCATTTTAGGCGCGTGAGTGACGCTGGTGGCGCCCATCACGCCGCGATTAAGCGGCGATGCCAGTGCGGTGGATGTGGAAGTACGTAAGCCGACCTGCATAAAAGCCCCTAGTGAAACATTAAATTACGCTGAACAGACTCAGCTGACTGATTTTGGCGTAAGTGGCCTGAGTGGCCTGAACCGACACCATCAGGCCATCAAGCTCTGTCGCGGCGGTGGCGTAATCCAAATTGGTCATCGAGCCAATAACGGTCTGGTTAGTGGTCGAAATGCCGGTCTGCGCATTAGAGATCATCTCTAGCGTGTTCTGGTTTTCACCCAGCTGGGAAATGCCACCTGAAACCTGATCGATAGCCTGATCAACGCTATCAATCGCGCTGGAAATGCTGGCCTGCACGTCGGGATCCGTCGGATCGATATCCGGGTCTTGCAGCATGGTCGCTAAGTCATTGAGGGTGTTGAAAATATCCGAGCCCTCGCTGCCGCTGAAAAACATCTCTCCGGCGCTAACATTAGTATCGATTTCCACACCGTTCGACACCGTGGCGGTGCGATGCTCTTCATTGCCGTTGTAAACATAGTTACCGTCAGCATCCTGCGTGATGGCCTGCTGATCGCTGGCGGTGCCGGAGAACATGTAATGACCGTCGCCGTCAGCGTAATTCAGGGCGGCCACCATCGACTCCGTCAGTGATTCAATTTCACTGCCGAAACTGTTCAAGGCTTCGGCATCGTTCGTACCATTTCCCGCCTGCACCAGATCATCACGTACGGCCAGCAAAGAGTCACTTACCGTCCCTAGCACCGTTTCCTGCTGCGCCATACTGCCCGAGGCAGTAGTGATATTCTCCTGATACTGGTCAATAGCCGACTCTTCCTGATTCAGCTGAGTAACTCGCGTACTGGCAATCGGATCATCCGACGGCACCAACACGCGCTTGCCGCTCGCCATCTCAGTCATCAACTTACCCATCTGCTGCGACGAATGGTCGATGCTCTGCAACATAATGCTCGACGTCTGTGAACTACTGACACGCATATAAATTCCTTAAAATTATTTTTTAACCACCCCACGTCCCGCAAAGCCTTTCGCATTGTGGGTAGGCGGCAAGTAAGCGAATCCCGATGAGCATACAAAAGTATGTGATTCGGGTGAGCGAACGCAGCTAACACCCCGCACCTCCCGCAAAGCCTTTCGCGTCGTGGGTAGGCGGCAAGCGAACGAATCCCGATGAGCATACAAAAGTATGTGATTCGGGTGAGTAAGCGCTGCCAACACCCCCACGGCGCGAAAGGCGAAGCGGGTTAGAACATCTGGAGAACGTCGTCAAATATCTCGGCACTGGTTGAAATCACCTTCAAATTCGCCTGATACGACTGGGTATAGGTGATCAAATTGACCGCCTCTTCATCCATATTTACGCCGCTGACGCTGGCCTGCTGGCTTTGCGCTTCGTACAGCACGTTGCTGGCGGCGGTCTCTTCGGTTTGATTTTGGCGGCTGGCGATACCGATTTGGCTGATGATGGTGGAACAGGCGTCGTTCACACTCATTTCCCCCATGTCGGGAATATCAATAGGTTCGTTAGCTAAGCCAATCAGCGCTGTCAGGTTATCGCCGTTGGCTGGTGCATCGGGGTCACTGGAAAAGGCCAGCTCGTCAGAGTCAATATCCGGGTTTACCGTCAGCGGGCCGTCCGGGTCCGTTTCGTCATACACAAACAGCGGCTTGCCAGGGTTGCCGTTCAGGTCATAGCCCTGCGCCAGCTGGTCGTTTACCGCCGTGGCAAAGGCGCTGGCGATGCCGTTCACCGCGTCATCCAAGGGGTCAAGTATCTGATCTTGATAGTCAAACAGCGCCCCCAAAGTACCGCCAGTGCTGGTGTCCAAATCGTAAGTGGTGCCAGCAAAGTTCATTTCCAAACTCTGGCTGCCGTCTTCATTGGTTTTCAGGCCCAGGGTTGAGGAGGTATCGCCACTCACCAGCGGCTGGCCGTCTGGCAGCGCCACGTTGTACGCCCCTTTATCGTCCACCGTGACCTGCACATCCACCAGCGAGCTAAGCTCATTGGTCAACTGGTCGCGGGCGTCGTACAGCGCCGACGCATTACCACCGTTGGCCTCGGTTTCGGCAATTTGCTGGTTATAATCAGCAATGCCGTCGGTGAGGGTATTGACCTGCTCCACCGCCGCCTGGCACTGGTCCTGAGCCTGAGAGCGCTGCGAGTCGATATATTTGTCGGTGTTATCCAGACGCAGGCAGAAGGCGTTGGATTCGCTGATCACCTGCGCGCGCAGCGAGTCAGAGTCCGGCTCGGTAGTGGCCTCATTCAGCGCCGCGAAGAAGTTATCGAAACCCGCGCTCAGGCTGCTGTCAGGCGAACTCAGTACACTTTCCAGCGCTCCGAGATATTGCTGGGTGGTGCTGTAATAGCCATTGTCTGAGGAGGCGCTCCAGATTTGGCTGACCAGACACTGGTCCGATACGCGCACGATGCTGTCAACTTGCACCCCATTGCCAGCGCTGCTGCTGTTGCCCCAGCTTGGGCCAACCGCGCTGGTTTCAGCCCGCTGGCGGGTATAACCCTCGGTGTAGGCGTTAGCCGTATTTTGCGCGGTGACGTTTAATTGGGTCTGCGCGGCACTGGCACCCGAGGCGCCGATATACATCATGTCCATAAAATTTCCACACTCGGTTGGTTATGCTAGTGATGCAAAACAGCCTGATTAACAGATATAAAGCGGCACGCCGTGCCGGGAACTTTATCCGCTCAGGCCTTGCCCTTCGGACTCAGCTGTTTCACCAGCATGTCGGCGATACCGATAGCATGCTGTTTGGAAAGCGTGCTGCTGAGAATGTCGTCGTAGTAATCGCGCATCATTTTTTGCTCTTTGCTGTTGAACGGATCGTTCTTGTCGTCCAGCACGTCGGTGGCTTTGCGCATCTCTTTCAACATGTCGCGCAGAAACACGCCTTCAAACTGTTCGGCGGCTTTTTTGATCGAATCTGGTTTCATATCGCCGGACAAATCCCCGGCGATGGTCGGTGCGGAGATCCCCGCGCTGGAATGCAGTGGCATGCTTTGGCTCCGTTAAATCACAACAAATTCGGCATCAAGCGCGCCGGCTTCATGCAAGGCTTGCAGAATCGACATGATGTCGTCCGGTGACGCGCCTAATCCGTTCAGCGTATCGACTATCGTTTGCAGCTTGGTGCTGCCCGGCAGGCGCACCAGATGGCCGTGCCCCTGGCTTATCTGGATATCACTTTCCGGCGTCGTTACCGTCCGCCCGCCAGCTAAGGCGTTTGGCTGGCTAACCCCTTTGCTCTCTTTGATCGTCACGGTCAAATTGCCGTGAGCCACCGCCGCCGCGTGCACCACCACGCCCTCGCCGATCACCACCGTACCGGTGCGTGAGTTGAACACCACGCGCGGCCGGGCCTTTTCAGGACTGATGGTTAAATCTTCCAGTTGCGACATAAAAGCCACCCGCGAACCAGCGTCGGCAGGTGCCCGCACGCTGACGCTGGTGGCGCTTTGCGCGGTGGCAATACCGCCGCCAAAGGAGCGATTGATGGCGCTCGCGATGTTGCCAGCATCTTTGAAGCTGGGCGTTTTTAGATTCAGCGTCACCAGCGGGTTTTGCACGAAGTCGGTAGGGATTTCGCGCTCGACGCTGGCTCCGCCCGGGATGCGTCCGGCGGTCGGGGTGTTAACCGTGACGCTCGACCCACTCGCGCCGCTGGCGCTGACGCCGCCAATCACGATATTGCCCTGCGCAAGCGCGTAGACTTCGCCGTCGGCTCCGCGCAGTTGGGTCAGCAGCAGCGTGCCGCCGCGCAGGCTTTTCGCATCACCGATAGAAGAAACCGTCACGTCGATATTCTGCCCGCGTGCGTACATCGGCGGCAGCGTGGCGTTGACCGCCACCGCCGCGACGTTTTTCACTTTCGGGTCAATCTTGGCCGGAAGCTGTACGCCAAACTGGCGCAGCATGTTGACCAATGACTGGTTGGTGAACTTGACCTGATTTTTATCGCCGGTGCCATCAAGGCCGACCACCAGGCTATATCCCACCAGTTGGTTGCCACGAATGCCCTGAATGTCCACCAGGTTCTCTAGCGGCTGGTCGCAAAGAGCCTGTAAAGGCAGAGTGCCGAACAGCATGGCGGCGCACAGCACTACCCGCCGAAATGTGTGGTATTGCATGATTAACCTCATGTGTTAAACCGGGAACAGCGGATGGTTAAACAGACGAGTTAACCAGCCTGCGGAGTTGGCATCGCTCAGCGCCCCGCGCCCCGCGTAGGAGATGCGGGCGTTGGCGATGCGCTGCGAAGAGATGCTGTTGTCATTGCTGATATCATCCACGCGCACCAGCCCGGTGAGGCGGATGTACTCATCGCCCTGATTGAGCGTCAGCCACTTCTCGCCTTTAATTTCCAGCACCCCGTTAGGCATCACGTGATGAACCGAAACGGTGATGTAGCCGTGCAGGCTATTTTGCTGCTCGGTGGTGCCCTCGCCGCTGAAGTTACGTTTGGCGGAAGTCGAGCCCACCACGCCGTTGTAGGTATGAGTGCCGAAGGTGGCGGGCGCAATAGTGGCGTCGGAGTTCTTATCGAAATCCGTTTTTGCCTGCTTGCTCGACTGCGTGGACTCATCAAGCACAATGGTCAGAATATCGCCGACGCGGTACGGGTGCCGGTCTGCCACCAGTGACCAGCTGTAGTCATTCTGATAAAGCCCCCCGTCTTTGCCCTGTGACGTCGTTTGGGTATCCACCGGCGGCGGGGCATATTCCGCGTCGTCTTTATGGACGGTCATGGTTTGCGATTCGCAGCCGGTCAGGCAGAGCAGCAGCACGGCGCAAAGCGGGAGTAATTTATTCAAAACGTTACCTGCTAGTTAGTCGATGATCACAAGTTCTGGCTGATGTACTGCAACATGTCATCCGCCGCCGAGACCATCTTGGCGTTCATTTCATAGGCGCGTTGAACGGTGATCATATCGACCATTTCGTTCACGACATCGACGTTTGAGCCTTCCAATGCTCCCTGCTTTAAGGTGCCAAAAGCATCCTCGCCGGGCGTGCCCTCAACGGCCTGCCCGCTGGCTGCGGTTTCCAAATAGAGGTTGCCGCCTTCGGCTTGAAGACCGGCCGGATTGACGAAGTTCACCAGCGTGATCTGTCCCAGTTCGGACGGATTTCCGCTGCCGTCGGTGGCCGTCACCGTACCGTCGTCGCCAATGGTCAAATCCGCCGTGCCGTCTGGCACGCTGATTTCAGGCTGCAACGGCAGGCCCTGCGCGTTGGTCAACTGGCCGTCGGCATTGACGCTCAGTTGGCCGTCGCGGGTGTAGGCGGTATCGCCATTGGCGTTTTGGACCTGAAAGAAGCCCTGCCCCATGATGGCAACGTCCATCTTGGCTTCCGTGGTTTGCACATTACCTTCGCTGAACTGCTTCTGGGTGCCGATAATTTTTACACCGCTGCCGAACTGAATGCCGTTGGGCGCCATATTGTTCTGGTCCATCTGGGTGCCGGGCGCCCGGTGGGTCTGATAGAACAAATCTTCGAATACCACGCGGTCGCGTTTAAAACCGTTGGTGTTAACGTTGGCAATGTTGTTGGCGATGGCGCTCATTTTCGCGTCTTCAGCCGACAGGCCGGTTTTACTGATAAATAACGCCGGGTTCATGGCGGGTTTTCCTTAATAAAGAGGAGATCACGAATCTCGCAGCAGGCGGTTGCCTGCATCACTGAGATCTTCGGCGGCTTTCATCATCTTGATCTGCGCTTCGAACTGCCGGTTCAGCGATATATTTTACAATGTTACGGCGACCGCCGAGACGTTACTGCTCTCGAGGCTGTTGTCCACCAGCGCGACGTTCTCATCCACCGCCGCGGGCAGGCCGGTACGGGTAACTATCTGCCCACTGGCGTTTTTGCTCAGTTGGTTGGTCGGCACGTTGACCAGCTTGATACGGTCGACTTCCATCGTCGCGGCCACGTCGCCGTCATCTGGCAACACGGAGATGGTGCCGTCGGTGCCCACTGAGGCCAACGCGTTGGGCGGCAGCACGATAGGCCCGCCGTCACCCAACACCGGCAGTCCGCCGATGGTCAGTGCGCCGTCGGCATCCTGCTGCATATTGCCGCTACGGGTATAAACCTCACCCTGCGGCGATTGCAGAGCAATCAACCCCTGACCTTTAATGGCGACGTCAAGCGGTCGGCCGGTTTGCACAATGACGCCGGGTGTCATATCGACGCCGCCGTCCTCCTGCTTCACCAGAAAACGGCTGCTGTAACCCTCGCCCGGTACCGCCTCGCTTCGCGCCTGATCCAAATCAGCACGAAAGCCGTCGGTATTGGCATTCGCCAGATTGTTAGCGCGGATCTGCTGCTCCATCAGGGTGTGAGATGCCCCACTGACGGCGGTGAAAATAAGATGGTCCATAGACCTATAACTCCTTCAGTCAAAGAGCGATGAAATACTGTTAGATAGACTGGAACAGCGACTGCATCAGCTCGTCATCCGTGGCGATCACTTTGGTATCGGCCTGATAGTTGCGCTGGGCACCCATCAGCTCCACCAGCTCACTGGTGATATCCACGTTTGAACTTTCCAACATGCCGGAATCGAGCGAGCCGTACATGCCGGTGCCTGGCGTGCCAATCACCGCCGCGCCGGACTCTGAACTTGCGGTCCATGAGGTGCCGTCCTGCGCAACCAGCCCATTCGGATTGGCAAAATTCGCTAACACGATTTGGCCCTGCAACATCCGCTCGCCATTGCTGTAGGTGGCGTAAACGCCGCCGTCATCATCAATCGCCACGCCAGTGCGTTCCGCCGAGGCATAGCCGTCCGCGTTGTTCGCAGTAACCGAGAATTCAGAGCCGTATTGGGTACAAGAGGAGTAATCCAGAGAGATACTCAGGTCAGCCGCGCCCGGCACCGGCACGGTCAGAACGGTCGGCGGCGTTGCCACCAAGGCACCGTTGGTGTCGAAGGTCAGCGTGGTGGTTTGGTCAAGATTCTTGCCATCCATGCCGTAGTGCATTTCCCAGGTGTTATCGCCGGTTTTCACCATGTATTGGGTAAGAGTGTGCTGCTGACCGAGAGAGTCATACACCTGTGAGGTATAGGTATTGTTGTAACTGGCGCTGTTTGCTGAGTCGAAAGGCGTGACCGTCGGCACGGTAGAAGAAGCATCGAAGTTGGCGGTGAAATCCACTTTGCTGGATGCCTTGGCCGGAATATTGCCGGTCGAGACGCTCAGGTCAGTCACGGTACCGGTTTGCAGATTGCCGTTCGCATCGACCGGATAGCCCTGCACGAAATTGCCTTGGTTATCGACGATTTTGCCGTTGAGATCTGTCTCGAAATATCCCGCGCGGGTATAGCTGACGTCCCCTGACGGGCTGCGGGTAATAAAGAAGCCGTTGCCGCTGATGGCTAAATCCATCGCGTTACCAGTGCTCATCATGCTGCCGCTGCGGGTGATGCTTTGCGCAGTACCGGCAGTGGTCACGCCCATCGCCTGTGACCCGGCGTAGACGGCAGAAAACTGGGTGGTGCTGGATTTGTAGCCAACTGTACCCGCATTCGCAATGTTGTTACTGATGCTGTCTAGCTGGTCATTGACCGCGTTAAGCCCGGAGGCTGCAATGCTTGCGCTCATAGTGAGATTCCAAAATTAAGAGAAAGAAACGGGGATGTCACCGTCTGTTACAGGGGTTAAAAATTCGGTCAACATGATGAAAGGCACTTCACCCACGCCGGAAACGTTAAGGACCGGCGTGCTACCATCCAGCGGAATGCGCACGTCAGTGACGCGGCCTTCGACCTCAATAGGGATGTTGGATTCGCCGGTATTGGTCACCACGGAGATGTCGTAATCTCCCGGCGGAATGCCGTAGTCGGCGGGATCGATGCTGAAATCAACCGGGCCGGGAGACTGCTCGCCCAGCGGCACGGTGTACTCGTTGCCGGCAGAGTCTTTGAAATTGAGATCGACCGTGGTGCTGGCGTCGGTAATGGTGACGCGCCCGGTGATGCTCTGGCCGTCGGCAACGGTGACGGTCGACGCCTGCACCATCACATCATCACCAATCATTTTGCCCAGCATCATGACTTGCAGATTGCTCATCAAAATCGAGTTATTGGACATCTGGCTGGAGAGATCTTCCGCCATCACTACCTGCGCCATGGAGGCCAGCTGGGTGATGTATTCGGTAGGATCGGTCGGCTCGGTCGGGTCCTGATTCTCAATTTCTGCCACAAACAGGGTCAGGAAGGTGTCTGCCATAGACGGCTCATCGGTCTGCGGCACATCGCTACTGTCATCGCCCACGCCGCCGGAGCTGCCGACGTTATTACTGGCCCCGACATTGCTACTGGCTCCGACATTATTGCTGGCCGCTGGGGCTTGCGCGCCGACCGTTTTGGCTTTCGCCACTGGCTTTTTAACCGCGCTTTGCTGGCTGGCAGCCAGCAACATGGCAGCATTTTGCATGCTGGCTGACGTGTCCTGGATCATCAGGCGTCTCCCAGCTTGAGCACGCTTTGCTGCATACTTTTCACATTGTTCATCACGTCAACGTTGGTTTCGAAGTTGCGCGACGCGGACATCATGTCGGCCATCTGCTCCACCACGTTCACGTCGGGGTAATAGACATTCCCGTCGGCATCGGCCAGCGGATGGTTCGGCTCGTAGCGGCGAACAAAACCGCCGGACTTGACGATATCCGCGACCTGCACGCTGGCACTGGCGAGGTGATCGCCCTCTTCGTGCTCGCTGTTATTGTAGATAGCGGCAAACACCGGGCTGCGTGCCTGATAGACACTGTCGGCGCTGGCCGCCGGGGATTCAGCGTTAGCCAAATTGCTGGCGACGGTATTGAGACGCAGGGTCTGGGCAGTCATGCCCGAACCTGAAACCTTATAAATATCGGCAAATGACATCAGTTATTTCCCTTCAATGGCGGATTCAAGCCCGCGAAAACTCATGTTGAGAAACGACAGGCTGGTCTGAAAACTCATGGTGTTCTGGGAGAACGCCGCCTGCTCAATATTCAGTTCGACAGTATTTCCATCTTCAGAAGGTTGATAAGGCACACGAAATTCCAGATGAGGAGCACAAGGAGGCATAGAATTATCATTTGCACGTTGCATCTCCTGCGCAAAATCCATATCTTTGGCCTTGAAATTTGGCGTATCGACATTCGCCATATTTGCAGAAAGTATCTCCGTCCTCTCAAGACGTAACTCTGCAGCCAGTGGACTTTGACCCAGTGCTTGCTGAAAATTAATTCCCATCTTCCTCACCTTGAAACGGTATTAAAAAATCTCGTGTAGCGCTTGTAGAGCAAGTTGCGTGCCAGTTTTTTAACCTATTGATTCAAGGTGAATTTATGAAAAATCCTCAGCCAAACCGGAACCCGCGTTTCCGCTTTTTTTTCCGTTTACGTCGGCAAATTTCCTTCCCGATTCACTGTGCTGCCATCGCGGCTTTGGGACTCGCAGCGTCAGCTCAAGCCAGCCTTGCCGCACCGCCTGTTGCCACCAGCGCGCAGCAGCAAATCACCCGCGATATCACTCAACACGCCATTAAAGTGCTGCATGACTACGCGGATAAGCAGGGCTGGAAGGATGAGAAAATAAAACTGTCGCTGTTCGTTCCGCCAACCGTCAGCGCCTATCCCCTCTGCACACAGCCTTTGAAAGTCAGCGCGCCGGATAATGCCGGGTTCCAGCTCAATCATCAGCGCTATCAGGTAGCCTGTGGCGACAGCTGGGCGGTGACGGTCAATGTTCGCCCCGACATCACCTTGCCAGTGGTGATGACCAAGGGGGATATTCCTCGTGGCGAAACCTTAACCGAGTCGAATCTGACCTTGCGCCGCTACAACGTCAGCAGTGGCAATGGGAAATTCATGACCGATCTGTCACAGGTGATTGGCAAACAGACTCGCTCGCAGCTGCGCGCCTCCAAGCCTGTCACGCCGCAACAGCTTGAGATGCCTCTGCTGGTGAAGCGCGGAGACGAAGTGATCATCGACATTAGCATTGAGGGGATTGATGCGCGGACTAAGGGATTAGCGATGAAAAATGGCCATCAGGACGAGGTGATTAGCGTACGCAATGAGAGCAGCAATCAGGTGGTAAAAGGCAAAATTCAGGCCGACGGCTCAGTCGCGATCAATGCGCCGGTGGCTAATTTGTAAAGCAAGGGTGAAATAGACTTAAAGATCCCCTGCCCTCGTGCCGCTTTACTCAGGTAACAGCACTTTTGTCCCAGCATTTACGAGGCAGATATGAAAATTAACCCTAATGTTGCCGCGCCACAGGCCGCCACGTTAACCAGCCGACGCCCAACGACGACGCCGAATAAAAGCACCGTTGCGCCACTGAGCCATGATGATCAGCAGGACGAAATGGATGCCGCCCGTAGCCAACTGGCCGTCACACCCGACGGCGCGCCGGATGCCGAGCAAATTTCGGCCTTACAGGCGAGCGTGCAATCCGGCGAATTTAACCTCGACAGCGACGCTATCGCCGGGTCTATGCTCTCTTTCTTCCGAGGATAAGTCATGAGCAAAGCGACACAAATCAAACGCATCCTGTTGGGTATCCGCGAGGATAATCGCCACTACGAGCTGCTGTGTACGCTGCTTGAATTACAATCAAGCAGCATGATCCGTCGTAACAGCCAAGAGCTAAACGACATCAATGGCCAAATTCTGTCACTGCACCGGTTGATCAGTTTCAACGCCAGCGAGCGCCGCACCCTGCTCGAAGAGCTGGGCTTGCCGGCCAACAACAAAGCCATTCTCTATCTGATTAGCAAACTGCCGGCTACTGAGAAATCGCGAGTAACGCAGTGGTGGCAACGCCTTGAAAGCCAAGTTCGGGTGTGCAAAAAACGTAATGCGCGCAACGGCGTGCTGCTCAATATGCAGCAAAATATCCTGCAAAAACTGCTCGGCGCTCCCGACGACTTTTTGTATCACGATGCCCAAATGGCGCGCTAGTTTCGGCTTAGCCCGGAAGAATTAAAGCGGAAATAGCGGAAGTCACACTTCCGCTCTCCCCCTCACATCCGCTCACAACCCATTGAAATATAAAGCTTCAAACATTCTGGCATAGGGTTTGCACTCTCTGAGCAACCTCAACGATGCGCGCATCGCTGCATCTATGCCTGATTAAAGGATTTTGTATGACCCAGTTAAGTCGCTACCGCCCCAACTATGTCCGCCATTTTATCGAGCAGCATCCGCAAGGGCTGTGTGATGTGATGTCGATTCACTGGCAGCATGAGATCCGCCAAACACTGCTATTAGGCGAACGCGCCTGTTGCGAGTCAGTTCTCTGCCAGCCGGACGCCCTGTGGCTGGAAGAGTCTCTGCATCCTGCCAATGATGAACACACCGCCCTCTCCCCGTGGATCCAGGCGCTAAATCAAGCCGCACTGAACCTTGGCACACTGCCGGAGCTCGACAGCGCGCAGAAGCTCTACAGCATTGGCGTGATGATCTCTTATGCCAGCAAACGCAGTGGCAAAGAGGCTAAAGATTGCGCGGAAATCTCCCGTCTGCCGGAGGAGCTGGCTCAGTTGGCCAGCGATCGTCGCCTGCAAGAGCAATATGAACAGTTGCCGATCATCCCCAGCGTGCAGCTCGACTTTCTACGTGAACTGAACAGCCTGGAGATCCCGTGGGAGAAGTTGCCGGAGTCGCCGCGCAAAGCGACCTTTATGCTGCAACTGGCGCTGATGGGAAACTTGGGTGAAGCTGGCGAAAGCCGCCTGTTGGAACAAATTCATGACATCTGGCGCCAGCGTGGTCGTCCTTTCTTCAATCAGCGCCGCTGGATGCTCAACAACTACCTGCTTTACCGTCTGTATCACGACACCTTCCCGCAGCATGAAACCCTGCCGCTGGCCGAGGTTTACTTTGATCTCGTCGCCGATTACTTCCTGCTACGTAGCCTGCTGTGTCTGTGGATGTTGGACGGCAGTGAGTTAGATGACCAGCTGGTGGTAGACATTTTCAGCCTGTATCACCAGTGGCGACAGAGCAACCCGATCACCAGCCAACAAATTCAGGCATTGCGCAGTCCGTCGGTCGAAGCCGACTTAGCCGCATTCGCCCTTCTGGTTTATTGATCCCCAAAGCTGTTCGACATTTGATAGATGCAGGTTGTTATTATGGAGAAGTCCACCGCCGGTCTGCGGGTAAAGCGCCCGATTCCTTTTGTTAGCGTGATTTGCCCGACGTGGGAGCGCAGCGCGTTTCTGCCTTACTTGCTGTATATGTTTCAATATCAGGATCACCCGGCCGATCGCCGCGAACTGATTATTCTCGATGATTCCGCCATCAGCCAGCAGCCGCTGATCGACAGCTTACTGGCGCGCGATCCCTCGGCAAATGTGCGTTACATCCACCATCCAGAGCGGCTGAAACTGGGCAAGAAACGTAACATGCTCAATGAATTAGCTCAGGGTGAGTACATTCTGTGTATGGATGATGACGACTATTATCCGCCAGATAAAATCTCTTGGACCGTCGCCGCCATGCAGCAGTGCGGCGCGCTAATTTCCGGCTCGGACCGCATTAATATCTGGTACAGCCATCTCAATCGCATTTTTAAATCTCACAGCTTTGGCAAGAAGCATCTGCTGAACGGCACATTCTGTTATCACCGTAACTACCTGAAAAACCATCGTTATGACGATGAAGTCGAAATGGGAGAAGAGACATCTTTCCTCAATAATTTCAGCGTGCCGGTGCTGCAACTCAGTGAAGAGAAAACCATCCTCTGCGTGTCGCACAGTAATAACACCTTCGATAAAAACTTTATTCTGCCGAGCAGTGAAGCCGTGTCGGCCAAGCTGGAAGATATCGTCAGCGACCCAATGCTGCGCAACCATTTTCTCAGCCTGCACAACGCCACGGCCAGTAAACCGGTGCAGTGGCAAGCTATCGAACAAGTCTTGGTGATCAATCTTGATAGCCGCCCAGATCGCTGGCAGGCGATGCAGGAAGAGCTGGCCGCGCTACAGGTGCCGCCGGAGAAAATTCGTCGAATTAACGCCACGCCCGATGCCTGCGGGCAGCGCGGTCGAAGCCTGTCGCACCTCGCCGCGCTGACTTTAGCCCAGCAGCATGGCTGGAAGAATTATGTTCTGATGGAAGACGACGTGCGCTGCGTGAAACAGGCGCTGACCGTGGACGCCGTTAATCGTCTGATGGGCGCCATGCAGCGCCTGCCGTGGGAAGTGGTGCTGTTTGGCAGCCATATTCGCACCGCCGCGCCGCTCGGCACTCTGCCAGGCGTATGGAAGGTCAATCAGGCGCAAGAAGCCTGCATGTACGCCGTCAATCAGCCCTATTTTGCTGATTTTCAACGCCTGTTGAGCGAAAGCCTTGAGGGGCTGACGCGCACCGGCGACGTGGAACGATTTACTTTCGACCACTATTGGAACGGCGAAATGGCGCAGCGCAAATGGCTGGCGCTGTCACCGGGCTTTGCCTGGCAGGCGCCGGGCTATAGCGATATTGCCCGTCAGGAAACCGACAGCGTGTCGCACTATTTCAGCAAAATTATGCGTCCCGCCAGCCAGCCCGATTTTCACGTCAATGTGCCACAGGGTGAGGATCCGCTGGCGAACACTGTCGCTTTCTATATGGAAACGGCCTTCCACTATTCGGTTTATGAGAAGGTGATCGACGCACTGGTCGCTCGCGGCCAGCCCTGTCATTTGATGATTGCCGACAGCATCCAGCCCGCCTTCGTCAAAGAGATGACCCAGTTTCTGGATAATCTGGCCCGGCCCGATGTCGACGTCAGTCTTGTTTCTGTGGTGCGAAAATCCGGCCTACAGTATGGCTGCGTGGTCAGCCCTTACCATACGCCGCTGATTGCCGGACTTGGCCTGCGCAACGCGCGAATGATTTACGGACTGGCAAAAGACAACTGGGGACATGCCTGGTGGAACGTGTTTTATGACCGAATTTACTGTTACGGCGAACACACCCGCAGCCGCCTGAACCTATTGAATACCTGTGAAACCGTCGGCAATCCGCGCTTCGACGACTGGTATCAAGGCAGGGTGGACACCTCGGTTCTGAACTTCCTTAAACTCGACGGCAAAAAACCTACCCTGCTCTATGCGCCAACCTTTGGTCCGCTGAGTTCCCTTCCCCACTGGTCTGAAGCGTTAAGCCGCTTACAGAGAGAATTCAATCTGGTGGTGAAGTTGCATCACGGCACCTGTAGCAAACAGGAGGAAGCCGCCGCGCTGAAGCAGGCAAAATCCCTGTTCCGCAAATGCGTCAGTGACGCCAATTTAAACCTCCCCCTGCTTCATCGGGCGGATTATGTGCTGAGCGACAATAGCGGCTTTATTTTCGACGCCGTTCAGGCTGGGAAAAAAACTGTGCTGCTGCGATCTCCGGCACAGGTTCAAAAGCTGCAAGAGCCGCATTCCCTGTCAAACTCGCAAAGCGCCGAGCAGCAGATCCAACAGTTGCTGCCGGTCGCTGATGACATCAGCGATCTGCGCCGTGCCCTTGATCCCCACTTTGATTGGCACCAACACGACACGGGGCTTGAACGCATTCGCCACCACTACTGCGATAGTTTTCAAGACGGCCAGGCCGGAGAGCGCATCGCCCACAGCCTGCAAACCCTGATGAGTGAACCCGTCGGCGCAGCGCTGGCAGAAAACCATTTCCTGCGCAGCCTGCGGGAGAAGATGTTTGGTTGATTTAATCATACGGCTGTCAGCCGTACACGTTGACATCAGGTTCAGCCGCGCTTAAATTATAAGCATACGGCCATTAGCCGTATTGAATGTTAATTTGCCCGCCGTTAAGGGCGGGATAATGAGGTCGTTATGCCTAAAGCAGCTACTTTCTCCAATGAAGTTCGTAGCGTTAAAAATGCTCGGGTTGAGTTGAAAACGAGCGCGGATATTAAAGATCTTCTCAGGGAAGCCGCAGCAGCGGCGGGTTTGGATTTGAGCGCATTTATCTTAAATGCCGCCATGGAACGCGCAGAAACCGTACTCGACAACCAAAGAAGTCGACAACTTTCCGCACAAAGTTGGCAAGAAGTGAATCAGCTTCTTTCTGAACCAGCAGCACCAACATTGGCCTTACAAGCCTTGATGCGGAGAAAAAATAGCGATGGCCAAAGCGCAAAATGAAACCAGTAATGCCATAGTTTGTGGGTATCAGGCGGATATTATCTATCCGGGCAATAAGCTTTTTGATTGCGGCAACGCAGTCATTAACGCCTATGTGCGTAATTCGCTAAAGAAGAGCGTCAAGGAAGGGAACTGCGCGGCCAAGGCGCTGATTGACGCTGAAACCGGCGAGCTGTTGGGCGTTTGCACTTTTTCCGCCTACTCGCTGCAAAAAAGTAAAGTGACGGGAGTTATTGCCGGTTCACTCCCCAATGATATTGGCGTAGTTCGCCTGATTATGTTGGGTGTCGCCGCCAAGGAGCAAAACAAGGGCTATGGGCAAGATCTGTTGCTGGCCTTCTTTGAGCAGGTGAAGGTCATCCATCAAGCTTTACCGATAAAGGGGGTGTATCTAGATGCCGCACCCGAAGCGGTTAATTTTTATATCCGCCTCGGCTTCGTTGCGCTCAATGAACCGGCAAACACATTCGGCGCAGTACCGATGTTTCTCGCTATCCAGCATATCCTCGCCGCGTAATGACAAAACCCGCCCTCAGGGCGGGCCTATTTCACTTCACTGACGCCATCTCCCTTTCAATCCCCGCCGCCAACGTGGCACAGGCTTCAAGAACAGGCGTTGGGAAAATATCCTCCAGCAATGCCTGCCGGGCGGCTTGTTTATGATCCTTTTGCAGCGCGGTGTTGAGGGTGGTTTCTAATGTTTCCAGCGTGAAGGGATAACTGAAATCATGCTGGCCGGGCAATAACGAGTAATCTGGCTCGAAGTTTTGATGCTCACCAGGCTGAAGATCCAACGTCATTACCGGTTTTCCCGTCAGCATGAAATCGAACATGATCGAAGAATAATCCGTGATCAACAGATCAAATCTCTTCATATGCGGATAGATATCCACCCCGGCCGGAAGCGTATGTAAATGGGGGATTTTCCGCTGATCATTGATATTTTGATAGACATACAGCGGGTGCGGTTTCAGCCATAAATCAACATCCTTCGCCACGGCCCAACTGAGTATTTTTATCAAGAATTCTGGGGACGAAAGCAGAGTGGCTTTGCCACGCTGCCAGGTCGGGACAATCAGCACTTTCGGGCGCTTGCGATTAATCGCCTGGGCCAGCACGCCTTTAAGCTCCGCGCCGATCAACTCGTGGCTGCGGGCTTTACGCAGCAAGACTTCATTGCGCGGGAAGCCGGCACGCAGCATCTGTTTATTGCCAAATACCTGCTGCCAGAAACCATCGAGTTTTGGCGAAGTGCTGAGTACCGCGTTAGCGCGGGTGGCACAGTAAAAGGGAATACGCAGCGAGACGTCGGCCACGCCCAAATGAGGAATCAACTGCATCAGCAACCGCTTAACTGAAATGCCGTGCCAAAGCTGGATCTGCTTCGCGCCGTGCAGACAGGCAAACAGCGGCAAGTTGCGCAGTAAACTCTGTGAAGGATTGACGCAAAACACCGCCACCGCGGCGTGCAGCAGCAGGTCAGCACTCTGGTTAAAATCCTCTCCCAAATAATGGCAAGGCAACTTGTTTTGCTGCAAAAGATCAATCATCCTCCTCTCCGCCGAGCACCAGATCACCTCAATATGCGGACAGTTCTCCAACATATACAAATAGAGATATTTACTATTATCACTAAAACTTTCGCGACCAAAAAACAGCACCCGGCGTTTTTTTGGCACTTGGCACGACAGCGACTCAAGAGAATGAACGGCTTCAGAAATCTGCTCAGGGGAAATAAAATTTTGCATACTCAGACTCTTATGATAACGAGGGGCGGATCGCCCTCGAGGAAGATTCACATCGACTTAACCACCTCAATAATCGATGTGGTTGAAATTGAAGGTGTGCGTGGCAGGTAAACCACCTCACACAGCGTGGAAAAAGAGTCAAAATGCCCCTTCCAGTCATCACCCATCACTAGAACATTCGCGCCATATTTGCTGATGTATTCGGCTTTAAGCGCCAGCGATTGTTCGAGGAACACGCCGTCTACCGCCTTAAGACCGCCGATGATCGCCATGCGTTCCTGTTGCGAGTAAACCGGCATCCGCCCTTTTTTACTGATGTTCATAATGTCGGAAGACACACCGACGATCAGCTTGTCACCCAACTCGCGTGCGCGAGTGATAATGCTTAAATGGCCGACGTGAAACACATCAAAAGTGCCGAAGGTAATAATGGTTTTCATGGTCCTTCCTATTTGGACTGTCGCTGGCGAAGCCAGCACTGGGTCGCGATGCCATCTAATTCTTTCTGCTGGCGGGTATCCTGTTCCTGCTGCCAGAGGTTCTGCTTTTCCTCCATCACCAGCGACAGGGTTTTCTCTTTACATGCCTCAGCGACCAGCTCCCGTTGCAGGCTTTTGGCTTTGATCGCCGCCATAGCCTGCTCTTGGGTTTGCCAGTCGATAACGCGGCGAATATTTTTCTTATAACTCACCTTGTTTTTCAGCGCCTCGGGGCTGGTGAGCTGGGGATTGAGGCTGATTTTCTGCGTCAGAAGATTCAAGGTTTTGATATTGGTTTCGTAGCGTTGGCAGAGCTGTTTCTGACTCGCCAGACGGCTGGTCAGCTGGTCCACACCCTGTTGACGGATCTGGCGTAGACGCTGGAGGGTATCAATGATCTCTTTCATCCGATGTCATCCTTAATGCCAGCTTTAAGCCGGCGGGTTCATCTCAGTCAGGCGGCTGATGGTTAAAGCCAGAGGCGCGGGCTCGGTCACTTCCTGACGTAAAAAACCTTCAATGTAGGGGAACATTTTCACCGCGCGATCGGCGTTGGGATCGGCACCCAGCACGTAACCCCCTAACGGAATCAAGGGTTTGATTTCCATATAGCTGGCATAGTTTTGCTTTAAGAAACGCGCGGCCCGCTGATGCTCGGGCTGAGTCACCTGTGTCATACAGCGGCTGATGGAGGCGCAAATATCGATCGCCGGATAGTGCCCGGCTTCCGCCAGCTTGCGGGTCAGCACAATGTGGCCGTCGAGCACCGCACGGGCGCAGTCCACTATCGGGTCCTGCTGGTCATCCCCTTCGGCCAGCACGGTATAAATCGCCGTCATCGAGCCAGAGCTACTGCTATTGCCCGCGCTTTCGACTAATTTAGGAATGATGCCGAAGGCCGAAGGCGGATAGCCTTTGGTGGCCGGAGGTTCGCCCAGTGACAGCGCAATTTCGCGCTGAGCCATGGCGTAACGGGTCAGTGAATCCACCAGTAGCAGCACGTCTTTGCCCTGATCGCGATACCACGCCGCGATGGCGTGGCACAACTCGGTGGCCTTTAAACGCATTAAGGGGGATTCGTCTGCCGGGGCCGCCACCACAATGGATTTCTTCAGCCCGGCCGGGCCAAGGGAGTGTTCGATAAACTCTTTCACTTCGCGCCCGCGTTCGCCAATCAGCCCCACGACTACCACTTCGGCGGCGGTTTCGCGGGTGATCATGCCGAGCAGCACGCTTTTGCCGACTCCGCTCCCCGCCATCAGCCCTACGCGCTGGCCCTTGCCGATGGTCAGCAGGCCATTGATGGCTTTGACGCCGACATCCAACGGCTG
>Ga0157370_10000323_pt1 | contig 59944 bp, 50 predicted proteins | sample C35metaG_FD_113463 | JGI IMG/M metagenome (GOLD analysis project Ga0157370, IMG submission 113463) | Corn rhizosphere microbial communities from Kellogg Biological Station, Michigan, USA - C3-5 metaG | ecosystem: Host-associated > Plants > Roots > Rhizosphere > Soil | place: USA: Michigan...
ACGAGAATTGCTGCTTCATCTTGGCGATATTCTCGACGCTTTAGACTGTTTAGCCAGGACAAATGAGCCGCGCGCATCGATGGCGCATCTTATGCGGGAAAATGCTTCATTGCAGGACTTCGAATTCCTGCGGGCGCTGGCGCCGACAATGACGTTGATGGAATTTACCCAACGCGTCGCCCGCGCATTCTCCCCGTGGCCAAAGGAGCTGCTCAAGGCGGACCTCGACCGTGGGGCACTGGCATCAACCGTTCAGCACAACCTGTTTGACGGTAATCCCGACGGTTGGAACGCGTACATCAACTACGTTCAGAAGAAAGTGGAGTGGTTCGGAGCCGGGCTTTCCAATCTCGGAAAGGATACGCTCGCCGAGCCGTCACACGATGCCACGAATATAGCGGACCCAATCGATCCGGCGGCCACGGCCGCGCAGCGCGCGGAGGCGAATGTGCGCAACGAGAAGAGGGGTTGGCCCTGGCCCGAGCCGACGTCGAGGTCGTGACGCTTAAAACTCGTCGCTAACAAGCCCTTCTCGGGTCAATGGCCGTGCCGCTCTTCACCGCGCTCTTCACCGTCTCGGTGGCCCCCATGCCATCCACCATCGTGGTCATGGCCCCAGTCACCGCGATGCTCATCGTAACGGCCCCTAGCATCGCGCCACGCGCGTTCATCGCGATGGCGCTGCGCCCATTCACGACGCTCCCAATAGCGACGGCCATCGTAGTATCGCTCGCCATACCAGCCCGGGCCAATGACAACAGCGGGCGAGGGTTCAACGTACACCGGTGGAGGCGGAACGTAGACCGGCTCGGGCGCATAGAAGACGCCCGGGATACCAATGTTGACCCCAACATTAACGTGCGCGAATGCGGCAGCGGATAGGCCAACGCCAAGGCCCGCGACCAGTGCCATTGCTACACAGCGTTTGCGTGAGATGCTCATAATTTTCATTGTCAGGGATAGCGCAGTGAGCGACCGAAGGCGCAAGCAATTCAGTCGACGTTAATAGCGATCGTGATCGTGATCGTGATAATGGCCATGGTCATGATCGTGGTAACCGCCTTCAGGCACAACGATGCAACCGCTTAACGTGCTTCCAAGACACGCAGCCATCAGCGCCAGCGCAAAAATTCTTTTCATAATCTGCCCCACGGGTGAGTCGTGAACGCACTATATGGAGACGGCAGATTACCGGTGTTTTTGTGTGTAACGAGACGTGTAATTTGCAACACTAGAGACGACCCTTTTCCGTGGACGGATAAGCAGTCGAATTTCGATCAGGCCGATGTTCGCCCCGTCGGCTCGTTGTGCGAGTCGTCGACGAACCGAAGGTGCGCAGCACCCGCGCTGCCGCCCACACCGTGCTCAGCGCGGCGGCAGCGTATAAGCCGGCATGCAGTGTGCAAGCACCGCCGCGACCACGAAGATGCCGATCATCACCAACGCCTCCAGGTGCAAAACGTTGTTGAAGGTGTGAGCGTCTTCGGTCGATGCCGTGCGGCGCAGCCGGGGCAGCGCCAAGGTCCGGTTCAGCCCGCCGAGCAGCACGGCAAACAGCACGAGCGCCGCCTTCAGCGTGAAGACGTGGCCCCAAGTGCTTTCGGAAAGCGGATCGAGCGAACCGCCGAGCCCTCGATACGCGTTGAACACCCCCGTAGCAACGACGACGATCAACGCCGTCGCCGACGCGTTGGACACACGAGCGGCGACGCGAATCAGCACACCGCGCGTCGTCGACGTATCGAGCGCCGGCAGCACGAGCAGCCCGCCCGCGAGCACGATTCCGCCCCAAACACCTGTCGCGAGCACGTGCAGCGCCTGCACGGCCACGGCGATCGAGAACGGCCCCGCGTCGGCCGCATGGCCGATCGAGCCCTTTCCCAACGCAACCGCGATAACCGCCAGCCAGAACACGGCCTGAGCCGCCCGGCCGCCGCGGCCGATCAGCGCCGCCCCGAGCGCAAGCAGGGCTCCGCCGAACGCGAGACACCATGCGTGACCGACATGCGTTTGGCCGAGCACCGTCGGCACGGCTCCGAGCCCCATCGCGAGCCCCACGCCGCTCATGGAGGCGGACTCGTAGACAAGCCAAAGCACGTCGGCCAGCACGAGCGCGAAGGTCGCGGCCACGAGCGACGACTGCGCGCGCTGCCAGGCCGGGCGCGCAGGCTGACCCTCGAGCACAAGCCATCGTTCGAGCAGCGCCGAACCGATGGCGAACGCAAGCGCGATATTCATGAGCGCAGCGAGCGCAACCTGTCCGATCGAGAGTCCCGTGACATTCATCAGCCGAAGCATCCTTACGGTGGGGTAAAGGTTGGATGAAAAAACGTAGGCGAGAGTGTACGTGCGATGGAGCCCCCGCGCGACACTCGCTTTCGTCCGCCCCGGCGGCCCGCAGCAGCCCGCAGCGAAGCGGCCCATGGCATGCACGCCCTGCGGGCCTTCGCGGAGGCAGTCGGTTCGGGGTTCGCGAAACGAAAATCGGGCACGACCGGGGCCGGCTCGGACAGGCTTGGCCAACGGGCCTGTGCAAAAAGGAGACAGAGGGACAAAGACAACGTCGCGGCGTTCCCCTGTGCCGGGACGCGGTCATACGCGGCAAATTGTCGCGACGTCGCGTTCTGACCGATTCACGCCGCTTCCCGCGAATAGCCCGCGCCCCCCATCGATGATAGAATGCTGCGTCGCAGCGGCATGGCCGGCGGCCCGGAGCGCCTACCCAGTGGCTCTCCGGCACGTTTATTGCCTCGCTGCAACGTCTCGCATCGACGTCCCGCATCGACGTCAATACCAAGCCACAGAGCCATACCGAGCCGATCGCAGCCCGGTAGGTCCCCGAATAACGATGGAGTTACGCGTGTCTTCCAGACGCATTTTCCGCCCGCTACTCGCCCTTCTGTTGATTGGCGGTGCAGGCGTCGCAAGCAGCGCGCAAGCGCAGAGTCAGCCCAAGGCCCCCGATACGATGGAAGCGCGCGTGCAAGGCTGCACGGCCTGCCACGGTTCGCACGGCCAAGGTAGCGACAACGATTACTTCCCGCGCCTCGCAGGCAAGCCGGCCGATTACCTGTACAACCAGCTCGAGAATTTTCGCGCGGGCCGGCGCAAGTACCCGCCGATGAACTACCTCGTCACGTACCTGTCGGACGACTACCTGCGCCAAATCGCAACGTACTTTTCGCAGCAGCGCCCGCCGTATCCGGCCCCGGCGAAGCCGACCGTGTCGAGCGACATCCTCGCGCGGGGCAAGCAAATCGTTTTGAACGGCGACAAAGCGAAAGACGTTCCCGCATGTGCGGCTTGCCACGGCAAGGCGCTGACCGGCATGGAACCGGCCATCCCGGGCCTCGTCGGCTTGCATAGTGATTACATCAGTGCGCAGCTCGGTGCATGGCGCTCGGGCACGCGTCACGCAATCGCCCCCGACTGCATGCACGAAATTGCCTCACGCCTGACGGACCAAGACGTGACGGCCGTCGCGGCATGGCTGTCGACCCAACCCGCTCCGTCCAACCCGGTCCCGGCTCCGGCCCGCTCGATGAAGACTCCGCTTGCTTGCGGTAGCGAACCGCAGTAAGCGCGAGGAGAGACACATCTATGAAACGCAAGTCCCTGTTCGCGCTATCGGCCCTCGTCGTTGCCGCCGCCGCGCTCGTGCCCGTCCTCTGGTCGGGCAGCGACAACCTGCACAACGGCACGGCGCAAGCCGCCACGCCGGCCGATCAAGCCGCACTCATCAAGCGCGGCGAATATCTCGCACGCGCTGGCGACTGTATCGCCTGCCACACGGTGCGCGGTGGTCAGCAATTCGCCGGCGGCCTGCCGATGGCCACACCGTTCGGCACGCTCTATACGCCTAACATCACGCCGGACGACCAATACGGTATCGGCAAGTGGTCATCGGACGACTTCTATCGCGCCGTGCACACGGGCCGCTCGAAGGACGGCAGCCTGCTCTACCCGGCGTTCCCGTTCGCCAGCTACACGAAAGTCACGCGCGCGGATTCCGACGCCATGTACGCGTACCTGCGCTCGATCCCGCCCGCTGCCGTGCCGAGCCGTCCGCACGAGCTGCGCTTCCCGTTCAACAACCGCAACCTGCTGATCGGCTGGCGCACGCTGTTCTTCCGTGAAGGCACCTATAAAGACGATCCGACGAAATCGGTCGAATGGAACCGCGGCGCGTACCTGATCGAAGGCCTCGGCCATTGCACGATGTGCCATACGTCGATCAACATGATGGGCGGCCCCGTCAATTCCTCGGCCTTCGCAGGCGGCTTGATTCCACTGCAGAACTGGTATGCGCCGTCGCTCACCTCGAATAAGGAAGCGGGTCTCGGCGAGTGGGACATCAAGGACATCGGTAATCTGCTGAAGACCGGCGTGTCCGAGCGCGGTGCCGTGTTCGGCCCAATGGCCGAAGTCGTGCATAACAGCCTGCAGTACCTGTCGGACGACGATATCCGCGCGATGGCGACGTATCTGAAGACGATCCCGCAAAAGAACGAGGCGCCTGAGACAATGCAGTACGAAACGTCGGAAAAGTACGGCGACGAACTCCTGCAAGTGGGCAAAAAGATCTTCGCCGACAACTGCGTGAAGTGCCACGCGGCGAACGGCCAGGGCAAGCCGCCGGCCTACCCGCCGCTCGCGAACAACCAGTCGATCCAGATGCCTTCGGCCGTCAACCCCATCCGCATGGTGCTGAACGGCGGCTATCCGCCCAGCACGTTCGGCAACCCGCAACCGTACGGCATGCCGCCGTTCGCGCAATCGCTGTCGAACCAGGAAGTCGCGGCTGTCGTCACGTACATCCGGATGTCGTGGGGCAACCACGGTACGCCGGTGTCGCCGCAGCAGGTGAGCGATCTGCGTTCGGCGCCGCTCGATTAATACCATGACGCACAGAGGCGCGGCGTGCGGGCAACCGCGGCCGCGCCTTTGTCATTTCCGGCACCGGCAAATCGGCCGTGCTCCGGACCCAAGCGGCCAGCCGGCGCCACGAGCGCCGAGTACGCGCAAGTTATCCTCGCGCTTGCCCACCGATACCCAAGCCGGCCGCCTCACCGCATTGCAAAGAACCCTTTATGTCATTTGATTCCCTTGGCTTGTCCGAACCGCTGGTGCGGGCCGTCCGTGAGCTCGGCTACACGACGCCAACGCCCATTCAACTACAAGCCATCCCCGCCGTGCTCGGTGGGGGTGACCTGCTTGCGGGTGCCCAGACGGGCACCGGTAAGACGGCCGGCTTCACGCTGCCGATCCTGCAGCGGCTGTCCGCTGCGCCGGTGCCGGACGGCGCGAGCAGCAAGCGCAAAGTGCGCGCGCTGATTCTTACGCCGACCCGCGAGCTTGCCGCGCAAGTGGAAGAGAGCGTGCGCGCTTACGGCAGGTATCTGAAGCTGAAATCGACCGTGCTGTTCGGCGGCGTCGGCATCAACCCGCAGATCGACGCACTCAAGCGCGGCGTCGATATCGTCGTCGCGACGCCGGGCCGCTTGCTCGATCACATGCAGCAGAAGACGATCGACGTGTCCGCGCTCGAGATCCTCGTGCTCGACGAAGCCGATCGGATGCTCGATATGGGCTTCATCCACGACATCAAGCGCGTGCTCGCGCGCTTGCCCGCGAAGCGGCAGAACCTGCTGTTCTCGGCAACGTTCGCCGACGAGATCAAAGCGCTTGCCGACAGCCTGCTCGACGAGCCGGCGCTGATCGAAGTCGCTCGCCGCAATACGACGGCCGAACTCGTCGCGCAAAAGATCCACCCGGTCGATCGCGATCGCAAGCGCGAGTTGCTGACGCATCTGATTCGCGAGCACAACTGGTCCCAAGTGCTGGTCTTCACGCGCACCAAACACGGAGCGAACCGGCTCGCCGAGCAATTGACGAAGGATGACATCAGCGCGCTGGCGATCCACGGCAACAAGAGCCAATCGGCGCGCACGCGTGCGCTGGCCGAGTTCAAGGACAGCACGCTGCAAGTGCTCGTAGCAACCGACATCGCGGCACGCGGCATCGACATCGATCAGCTTCCCCACGTCGTCAACTTCGATCTGCCGAACGTACCGGAAGACTACGTCCATCGGATCGGCCGTACCGGTCGCGCGGGCGCGACGGGCGAAGCCGTTTCGCTGGTCTGCGTCGACGAGCACGAACTGCTTAGGGACATCGAAAAGCTCATCAAGCGCTCGATCGGGCAGGAAGTGATTGCGGGCTTCGAGCCCGATCCGAATGCAAAACCCGAGCCGATCTTGCAGCGTCGCGGCCAAGGCAACGCGGGACGTCAGCCACGCGGCGAGCCGGCAAAGCAGAGCGTGCGCTCGCAGGGCAAGCAACAAGCCTCGCGTGCCGCCCCTGCGGCCCGGCGCGACGGGCAGGCCGGCGGCGGCCAGGAAGGCCGGACGGCGAAGCCGCAAAAGCCCCAATCACCCCAACAACAGGCAAAGCCGTCGCAGTCGCAAGGCCGTTCTCAGCAACAAGGAAAACCGCAAGCGCAAGCGAAGCCCCCAGGACACGCGAAGCCTCAGGGCCGATCGGATCAGCCTGCACGCAAACCGCAGGAGCCGCGCGGCCAGCATGCGGGACGCGGCACGGGACCAGCCAAGAGCGAGGGACAACAGCCGGGAGCCGGCCAAGCGCCACGCACCGGCGAAGGCGACGGCCGGCGCCGCTCGAATGACCCGGGCGCGTTGCTAGGCGGCACGGCGAAGACCCCCGGCGCACGCGGCGCTCATCGCCGCTGATCGCTGGCGGTGCTAGCTGGCGGCAAGCCGCGCATGCGCCGCTTGCCGCAACCGCTCGATCTGTCGTTGCCAGCGCTCGAGCACGGCTCGGTGCTCGAGCGCCGAGCCCAAAAGTTCGAACGCGATTCCGCTCGTGAGTCGCGCATAGCCTACCTGCTGTACCTCTCCAACGTCGATCGATGCGATGAACTGCGCAAGCCCACTGCTTGTTGCAGCATCGGCATCGGCATCGGCATGGACCTCACGCATAGGCGCGACGAGCAGTTGGACCTGATAAAACGCGCCGTCATGGACAAAGGCGAGGGCCGCTTGTGCACACCGATCGCCGTCGCCGGGCTCCGATCTCTGCCCGGATTGCAGACTGCGTGCATCCCTCATCTGTCCATGTTCAGCATGGGAGAGCGTACGCGCCGCCCTTGAAGCGGGCCACAGCGCGAAGGCCAAGCATCGCGGACTGGGTGCGTACAGCTCGCCGATACCCAGCAGCGACGTACGCAGATGGCCGCCGGCGTCGCAGGTCATCAGCGACGCCGTGAATCCGATCTTCGATGCGAGCGCCGTTCCGTCGAGCAGCGCGCGCAGCGGAGGCGGCCACTCGTCGAATACGCGCGGCTCCCAGGTGCGTACCGCGCGAGGCTCAGCGGAAGAAGACATGCTGCGCCACTTTCGCGAGCGGATAATGCACACCGGTCTGGATACGCGCGGGAATGTCGAGCGGCTTGAGCAGCATTTTCACGCACATGTCGGCGGACAAATTACGCCTTACGAGCGAACTGATGCGCGCTACGCGCTCGCGGTTATAGACGGAATCGTGCACGCGCTCGGGATAGCGAACGGCGAAAACATGCCGCAGCGCAATCTCCGAATCTTCGCTCTTGATCTCTATCACGCGGCGCATCAACGCCCCCAGCACGGCAAGCCGGCCATTGCCTTCGATCAGGTTGTACTTCTTGAAGTATTTGAAAAAGTGCTTGTAGTGGCGCACTTCGTCACTGCGGATGTGATCGGTGATTTCTTTGAGCACCGGCTCGTCGGAGCACTCGTTGATGGCGCGATAGAGTGTGGCAGTGCCCGTCTCCACGACGCAGCGTGCAACCATCTCAAGCGCGCGCGTCTTCTCGAACTCCTCGAGCGAGCAAGTCTTCGAATATTCGTCGAAGAAGCTTCGGAAAGCTCGATCCCAATCGAACTCAGGCCAAACGTGGGCGACATAAGCCTTCAGCGCGCGCCCGTGCTGCAGTTCCTCGGGCTCCCATTCTTGGTTGAGCCAGGTCGAGACTTCGGGATCGTCGTCGAAATAGGCCGTCAGGTTGCTCGTATAAAGGTCGGTGCCGCTTTCGATGAATGAGGCTGCACACAGCAAAAGCAGCAAATCCTCGTTGGCCGCTGCGCGCTGGCGGTTGATGCGGGTGAGATCGATGTCCTCGATGCGCCAGGGCATCACATGCTTCGAGTCGATGGTCATGGCGTTGCGCTCCCAAGACCGCAGGTCTCGATCCGCCCCGCGCGATGCACAGCTTTCGCGCAAAAGCCTGTTGCGGAAATCGAAATGCGGTACAAGTGAAATATCGTTGATCCTATACCTCCGGATATTAGCCGGGGTTCCATGAAACTGCTTCAACCCTGCACAGACTCCGGGGCTTGCGGTCCGGTTCCAAATGCCGTGCACCAGCAGCATGCGACCGTATTACAAAGCGTTAGACGATTGATTCGAATTACGGCAAATTACGACGAATTCCGGTCGCCGATGGCTTCGTCTCCGTTCGCGGTCATCGATTCAGAATCCCGCCGCCAAGCCGTCTCGCCGCGTGTCGCTAGCCGCGACATACCCGCGCTCGGGGTCATCATGCGACAAATTCCAAATGTATTGGCCCGAACCAAAATCCATGTAGGGGTCGTCGGTCGCCTTGATCGTATGGCCACGCGCCTCGAGCGCGCGCGCGACGCCCCGGTCGAAGGTCGACTCGATATCGAGCGTGAAGTCGCGATTGACCTTCCAGCGCGGTGCATCGCAAGCCGCCTGCGGCTGCTGCCCGTAATCGAGCATCCGGACGAGCGATTGCACGTGTCCTTGCGGCTGCATATCGCCGCCCATGACGCCGAAGCTCATGACCGGCCTTTGCCGCCCGTCGACGCGCTCGGTCACAAAGGCCGGAATGATCGTGTGATACGGCCGCTGGCCACCTGCGACGACGTTGGGCGAGCGCGGATCCATTGAAAAGCCGCAGCCGCGGTTCTGCAAAGCGATACCCGTGCCCGGCACGACAACGCCCGAGCCGAAACCCATATAGTTCGACTGGATAAAGCTCACCATCATCCCGCGCTCGTCGGCCGCGCTCAGATAGATCGTGCCGCCCGCTTGCGGCATGCCGAACGTGAATTGCGTCGCCCGCTTCCGATCGATCAATGCGGCGCGTGAAGCCAGATAGGCATCGTCGAGCATCTGCTCGGGCGTCACGTCCATCGCGCGCGGATCGGCGACGTACCGATATACGTCTGCAAAGGCGAGTTTCATCGCCTCGATCTGCAGATGCTGCGATTCGATGCCGTCGCGCGGCAAAGACCGCATATCGAATCGCTCCAGGATTCCCAGGGCGATGAGTGCGGCGATGCCCTGCCCGTTCGGCGGAATTTCGTGGATCGTATAGCCACGGTAATGCTTGGCGATCGGCTCCACCCACATCGGCCGATAGTTGAGCAGATCGGCTTCAGTCATGGCGCCCCCGCCTTCGCGCGCGAACGCTGCGATTCGCTCGGCCGGCTCGCCTTCGTAAAACGCGCGGGGCCCCTGCGCCGCCAATAGTCGCAGCGTGCGTGCATGATCGGGCTGGCACACCCGTTCGCTCACGAACGGTGCGCGCCCATGCGGCATAAAGGTCGCGGCGAAGCCGGGTTGATCGCGCAGTTCCGGCACCGCCGCGGCCCACTTGTGCGCGACGACGCTCGCGACGGCGTGGCCCCGCTCCGCGATGTCGATCGCGCTCACCATCAAATCGCCGAACGGCAGCAAGCCGAATTTCTCGTGCAGCGCCTCCCAGCCGGCGATCACGCCGGGCACCGTCGCCGTGTCCCAGCCGCGCTTGGGCTGCAACGCCACGCCGCCGGCTTCGCCGTAGCGCCGCTTGAAGTAGTCGACGCTCCATGCCGCCGGTGCCACGCCCGACGCGTTGAGCCCGTGCAGCTCTGCGCCGTCCCAGACCAGCGCAAACGCATCGCCGCCCAGGCCGCAGGAGACCGGCTCGACCACCGTCAGCACCGCCGCTGCGGCAATCGCGGCATCGACGGCATTGCCGCCCTGCCACAGCATGCGCAAACCGGCCTGAGCCGCGAGCGGATGCGAGGTCGAGACGACGTTGCGGGCGAATACCGGCAGGCGCGGCGTGGGATAGGGGTTGTGCCAATCGAACCGGTTCATGTGTCGCAATCTCGCTCTCAAGAGGATTCTTTCGCCAAAAGGAAGGGGGGCGCGAAAGTCTTACAATACCCGCACTTTCACCGCCCCGCCGCCGCACGCCATGAGCCGAGACCCACGCCTGAGCCTGAACGCCCGTCAACAAGAATTACTCGATTGGGTGCAGCGCGACGGGTTCGTGACGGTCGACGATCTGGCGGCGCATTTCGCCGTCACCCCCCAGACGATACGCCGCGACGTCAACTGGCTCGCGGATATGAACCTGCTGCGCCGATACCACGGCGGCGCCAGCCTGCCGACAAGCTCGGAGAACGTGTCATATACGGCCCGCCAGCGCATGTTCCACGACGAAAAGCGCCGCATCGCGACGCTCGTCGCCACGCACATTCCGGACCAAGCCTCGCTCTTCATCAACCTCGGCACGACCACCGAGGAAGTCGCACGCGCCTTGACGCGGCACCGGGGCCTGCGCGTCATCACCAATAATCTGAACGTCGCCAGCATGATGAGCGGCTACCCTGAATGCGAGGTGCTCGTCACGGGCGGCATCGTAAGGCCGTGGGACAAAGGCATCGTCGGCGAACTGGCCATCGACTTCATCCGGCAATTCAAGGTCGACTTTGCGATCATCGGCACTTCGAGCATCGAGCTCGACGGCACGCTGCGCGACTTCGACACGCGCGAGGTGCGCGTAGCCGAAGCCATCATCGAGCACGCGCGCACTGTCTTCCTCGCAGCGGACCACTCGAAATTCGGTCGCCCCGCGCTGGTGCGGCAAGGCCACTTGAGCCAGATCGACGCGCTTTTCACGGATCGGCCCGCGCCGCCCGACATGGCGGAGACGCTCGCCGCGGCCGGCACGCAAGTCTATGTCGCGACAACCGATTGAGCGCAGCAGCGCGCCTTATTTCATGCTGCGTCGCACGCGAAAGCTCAAGTAATTTCGCGAAGTTGCGCGCACAAGCAAACCGCTTCCCCGACGCGACCTTGTCAAACAGAAAATTTTCAAGAGACGATTTGGATAAGAGCGTGCGCTTGACTACACTCCAGTTCCCCGACGCACGTGTGTCGAGCGCGCGCCGAGGCAATCGCCTCCCTACCCGATAGGTCGAGCGCACGGCAGCTGAACAACGCCGCCGAGGCAATCCAATTGCCCCATGGAGAGAACAATGCTGAGTCCGCATGAATTCGCCACGTTGCTACTCGTCAAGGACGCTCCCAACCAAGTCGATATGGACCGTGAAGAACTCGATGCCCTGCTCGAGCAACAACTCGTGCAGCTCGAGCGCCTCGGCTCGGGGCATCAGCAGTGGCGCTTGACGGAGTCGGGCGACTCGGCCATTCGCGCCATCAAACGCTTCTCGTAGTCTCCCTTTTCCTTCTCGCCGCGTCCGCCTGGTCAAACGCCAGGCTCGCGCGGCGTTGGCGCGTACGGTCGCCGCACGCGCGAAAGCCGCCGAGGGAACACGCTCGCGCCTGCGGCCGCGTCTCCGGCTCGCGGCCGTTCGCCGCGTGGCGCGCCCCTCATCCTCCGCGTAGCGTCGGATCGACCGGCGCGCGCCAATCGAGCGCCTTCACCCGCTGAGCATTGAAGTATTCCGCCCAGGCGCGCTGCGCTTCGGGGCCGCCCGCCGCCCGAGCACGGTAGTGGACAGCGATATCGTTTTGGAACGCGCAGTAGCCGGCCTGCGTCAGCGCGCCGTGACGATAAGCCACGTACGCGTCGTACAACGTCAACTCGACCGACTGCGCCTGCGGGCCGTAGTCCGTCGCCGGGCCGCAGTTCGCCTGGAGCGCCGAAAAGCGGGCGTTGCCCGCCGGCCCGCCGAACCCGGGCATGCCCGCGCATCCGCCGAGAAGCGCCGCGCCCGCCCACACCATAGCCGTTACCCATCCACGCATCGTCTACCTCACCGTCGCTTTTCGAGATGGTAGTCGCTTCGGGCGCCGCTTTCATCGAAGCCGCGACCGATCGTTCAAATCCGAACCACATCGCACCTTTACTTTTTCGAAAATGTTCATTAAATTTCGAAAACGAACACGGATAGGTTCATTCTATGCCGACGATAGTCGGCGTCGCATGAGAAAGGGGACACAGCAAGTGACGCACGGAAGTCGATACGATCTGCTCGTCGTGGGCGGCGGAATCAATGGGGCGGGTATCGCGCGCGATGCGGCAGGGCGGGGCTTGTCCGTGCTTCTCGTCGAGCAAGACGACCTAGCGTCGCATACGTCGTCTTCGAGCACGAAGCTCATCCATGGGGGGTTGCGGTACTTGGAGTACAAGGAGTTCGGTCTAGTGCGCAAAGCGCTGCAGGAGCGCGAAACCCTGCTGCGCGCCGCGCCGCACATCATCTGGCCGCTGCGCTTCGTCATGCCCCACATGCCCGATCTGCGGCCGGCTTGGCTTATTCGTGCCGGCCTGTTCCTCTACGATCACCTGGCTCGGCGTGAACTCCTGCCGGGCTCGCGCGGCATCGATCTGCGGCGCCATCCGGCCGGTGCGCCGCTCGTCGATTCAATCGCACGCGGGTTCGTCTATTCCGACGGCTGGGTCGACGACGCGCGTCTCGTCGTGCTCAATGTCCTCGATGCCTTCGAGCGCGGCGCAACCGTGCTCACGCGCACGAAGTTCCTCGGGGCCGTGCGGGCAGGCGGCGAATGGCATGCCCAACTGCGGCGCGACGACGGCTCGCGTCTGGACGTTCGGGCGGGCGCCATTGCCAACGCGGGGGGGCCATGGGTCGGCCAACTGCTGCACGATGCGCTCGGCCGCGGCGCGCACCATAGCGTTCGGCTCGTCAAGGGCAGTCACATCGTGACGCGGCGCCTATTCGATCACGATCACGCCTACATCTTCCACAACCCCGATAAGCGGATCATTTTCGCGATCCCTTACGAGCGCGAGTTCACCCTCATCGGCACGACCGAGGTCGAATACCACGGCGACCCGTCGCAAGTCGCCATCACCGAAGACGAAACGCGCTATCTGTGCGAATCGATCAATCGCTACTTCAAGCGCAAGATCGCGCCGGCCGACGTCTGTTGGACTTACTCGGGCGTGCGCCCGCTGCTCGAGGAGGAAGGCGCCGACAACCCTTCGGCCGTCACGCGCGATTACCGCCTGGAATTGGATACCCACACGGGCGAAGCCCCGTTGCTCTCGGTCTTCGGCGGCAAGATCACGACGTTTCGCAAGCTCGCCGAAGAGGCCCTCGATCGGCTGGCGACGGTCATACCCGTCGCGAAGGGCGCCTGGACGGCCGGTGTACCGCTGCCCGGGGGCGACATTGCGCACGCGAAGTTCGAACCGTTCGCGGCGAAGTTCGCAAACGAACATCCATGGCTACCCGCCGACGTGGCCCGGCGCTATGCGCGCGCTTACGGCACGCGTGCGGTCGCGCTCGTCGGCTCGGCCAAGGCGGTGCCCGAGCTCGGCCGCGAATTCGCGCCAGGGGTGTTCGAACAGGAGTTGCGCTATTTGCGCGACGTCGAGTGGGCGCGCTGCGCGCAGGACGTACTGTGGCGCCGCTCGAAGATAGGCCTGCATCTGGCCCTGGATACCGCACAGCACGTTGCGACGGAAATCGACGCCTGGTTCGCGCGGCCCCCGAGGCAAGGCGCACAGTGCTCGCCGTCCGCGTTAGCAGACTAACCGAACGCGACAACCGTCCAAGACGGGCAAAACACGCGGTACGCAGTCCGCATTACGACTTGCCTGCACCCGGCACCGACAATAACGAGAAAGACGCACGAAAATGCAGCCAAACGCTGCACCAGCAAGACCTGCTGCACCCGAGGGCCCGCGCGGAGGGCGCGCGGCACATCATGACAATACATGGAGAAGAGACAATGCAGGATCAATACATCCTCGCGCTGGACCAAGGCACGACGAGTTCGCGCGCGATGCTGTTCGACCGCAAGGGCAATATCGTCTCGGTCGCGCAAAAGGAATTCCGCCAAATCTACCCGCAGCCGGGCTGGGTCGAGCACGATCCCCAGGAGATTTGGTCGACGCAAGCCGGCGTCGCAGCCGAAGCCGTCACCCGCGCCGGCGTGAACGGCACGTCGATCGCGGCGATCGGCATCACGAATCAGCGCGAAACGACGATCGTCTGGGATCGCGAGACGGGTCAGCCCATCTACAACGCGATCGTCTGGCAAGACCGCCGCACAGCGGAACTGTGCGATCAACTCAAGCGGCAAGGCCTCGAACAGCAAGTGCGCGCGAAGACAGGCCTGCCGATCGACGCATATTTCTCCGCGACGAAGATCCGCTGGATTCTCGAGAACGTCGATGGCGCACGAGAAAAGGCCAAACAAGGCAAGCTCGCGTTCGGCACCGTCGATAGCTGGCTCGTTTGGAATTTCACGAAACAGGCGCTGCACATCACCGACGTCACGAACGCCTCGCGCACGATGCTCTTCAACATCCATACGATGCAGTGGGACAGCGACTTGCTCGAGGCCCTCGACATTCCGCGCAGCATGCTGCCCGAAGTGCGTGCATCGTCGGAGGTCTACGGCACTACGGTGACGACCGTGTTCGCTTCCAAGATTGCGCTCGGCGGCATTGCCGGCGACCAACACGCGGCGCTGTTCGGCCAAATGTGCACCCGGTCCGGCATGGTCAAGAACACCTACGGCACCGGCTGCTTCCTCGTGATGAACACCGGCGAAAAACCCATCGAATCGAAGAACAACCTGGTCACGACGATCGCGTGGAAGATCGGCGACGAGGTCAACTACGCGCTCGAAGGCAGCATTTTCATTGCCGGCGCGGTCGTGCAGTGGTTGCGCGACGGGCTGGGGATCATTAAAAGCGCGGCCGAAATCGAAGCGTTGGCCGGTAGCGTCCCACACTGCGACGGCGTCTATCTCGTCCCCGCCTTCGCCGGCCTCGGGGCACCGCACTGGAATCCGCGCGCCCGCGGCACGCTGTTCGGCGTGACGCGCGGCACGACGGGCGCGCATATTGCCCGCGCCGCGCTCGATTCCATTGCCTATCAATCGCTCGACGTGCTGAAGGCAATGGAAGCCGATTCCGGCATCAAAATCGGCGAACTACGCGTCGACGGCGGTGCCTGCGCCAACAATCTGCTCATGCAGTTCCAATCCGATTTGCTCGGCGTCGCGACGGCAAGGCCGCGCATCAGCGAAACGACAGCGCTCGGCGCCGCTTATCTTGCCGGCCTGGCCGTTGGTTATTGGAGCGACATCAGCGAACTCCAAAGCCAATGGCAGTTGGATCGACGCTTTTCGCCTGCCATGCCGCAGGACGACGCCAAGCAATGCATCGCGGGCTGGCAGCGCGCCGTTACCGCCGCAAAAGCATGGGCCGATGCGACGTAAAAATCCCTAAGAGAACCTGAGAGCGCGCGACCGCCGGGTCCGGGCACGGTAAAAGCCCGCGTGGCCAACCACGCCGGCGGCCACCCGAACCGCCGCGCGGGCGCACGTGTTGTCACCGTTTCACCCGTTTTGGCGCACAGGCGGCCGGGCCCGGCCCGCCCGCGTGTGCCCATTCGATCAACAAATAGCCATTCCGGAGACACCATCATGTCACCCCTCATCGCGGAATTCGTCGGCACAGCCTTGCTCGTGCTGCTCGGCAACGGCGCCGTCGCCAATGTCCTACTCGCGCGCACGAAAGGCAAAGGCGCGGATCTCATCGTTATCGTCTGGGGCTGGGCGATGGCGGTGTTTGTCGCCGTCTATGTCACGGCTTCCTTCAGCGGCGCACACTTGAACCCGGTCGTGACCGTGAGCCTCGCGCTCGCAGGCAAGTTCGCCTGGAGCAAGGTAGCGGGCTACATCGCCGCGCAGATGCTCGGCGGCATGGCCGGCGCGTTCCTCGTCTGGCTTGCCTATCGACAGCATTTCTCGACCACGGAAGACGCCGATATCAAACTCGCGTGCTTCTGCACGGCGCCTGCTATTCGCAGCGTCCCGCACAACGTGCTGACCGAGATGATTTGCACCTTTGTACTGATCCTCGGGGTGCTCTATCTCGCCTCGCCGCAAGTGGGCCTCGGGGCGCTCGACGCACTGCCCGTCGGGCTGCTCGTGCTCGGCATCGGCATCTCCCTCGGCGGCCCGACCGGCTACGCCATGAGCCCGGCACGCGATCTCGCGCCGCGTCTCATGCACGCGTTGCTGCCGATTCCGGGCAAGCGCGGCAGCGACTGGCGCTACGCCTGGGTGCCCGTGTTCGGCCCGCTCGCCGGCGGCGCGATGGCTTCATGGGTGTACGTACACGCTCACTGAGTGCCAAGCGCCGTGCGGCACCCGCCGCCGGAAAGCGATGGATGCGGCTTTACGCTTCGTTCGAACACATATCGCGCTCGCACGCGGCCGCAAGGGCGCGGCGGAAGGCAACGAGTTCTTCGATCGTCAGCATCGGCAGCCCATGCTTGGCGGCGAAGCGCTCGACATCCGCGCCACGCGTCATCGTGCCATCCTCGTTCATGAGCTCGCAGAGCACGCCCGCGGGCGCGAGGCCCGCGAGCACCGCGAGATCGACCGTACCCTCGGTGTGGCCGCGGCGCGCGAGTACGCCGCCCGGTTGCGCGCGCAGCGGAAACACGTGTCCGGGGCGCACGATGTCCTCGGGCTTCGCATGCTGCGCGATCGCCGCACGGATCGTCGTCAGGCGATCGGCGGCCGATACGCCCGTGCTCACGCCTTGGCGTGCCTCGATCGAGACGGTGAACGCGGTACCGTGGCGGCTCTCGTTGTGTGCAACCATCGGCGGCAGTGCGAGCGCACGGATTTTCTCATCGGGCAGGCACAGGCAGACGATGCCGCTGCATTCGCGAATCAACAGCGCCATCGTCGCGACGCTCATGCGATCGGCGGCGACAACGAGATCGGCCTCGTTCTCTCGGTCGCGGTCGTCCTGTAAAACAACGGCGCGCCCTTCGCGCATTGCATTGAGCGCGGCCGCGATGCGCGGTGGAATCGAGTCGGGATCGAGAAAGGGAAGTTCGGCGGATGCCGTGGAAACAACGGGTAAAGACATGTGAAACGCTCCTCGCAAGAGAAAAAAGGCGAAAAACGTTTCAGGGCATCGCAGACAGACACGAACATCGCCGCGCTCGGTGCAGCGATGCCTGCCAAACCAAGCACGGGTGATCGGCGCGGCGCGTGGGCGCCATCGCCGCTTCCCTGCAAAGCGCGTGACTGCCTGCGCATCTTCTCTCATCCGGACTGTGACCGTCGGCTCTGGCTTCGCACCAGATCTGCTGACCCCGCACAAGCCGGCCTGGGTAACTAGACGCAGACGGCACAATGTGGGCGCTCGCGGGCTCGCCGGCACATAGCCGACATACCGCCGGTGGGGAATTTCGCCCCGCCCTGAAGACGCAATAACAAGCAAAGCCGGCATAACACCGGCCCGAAGAAGCATACCTGAGGCGCGCCCGCGATGCCGGCAAGGCCCTCACGGCATCACGGGCATCGCCGTCGCACGGTCGCGGGCGCGGCGTCCCCGCTCGCCCGCCGGCACTGCGCCAAGACCACTGGGCCAGGCGCGGGCGTAGCGCCGGGCCGCGACGCCCGACCCGCTATAATGTCGGGTTATGCGGCCGGCGTGCGCCCGAGCCCCCGCGCGCAAGCGATGCGCCGGATGCCCCGCCCGCGGCCCCGACATGCACCCGCCGCCTACACGGCGCACGTTGCCGGTCCTAACGAATTACCGACGCCCCCAGGTCAACCACTGCGAACGGCGAACTTCATGACCAAGAAAGTTTATGTAAAGACCTTCGGCTGCCAGATGAACGAGTACGACTCCGACAAGATGGTCGACGTACTCGGTGCCGCCGAAGGACTCGTCAAGACGGATTCCCCCGAAGACGCTGACGTGATCCTCTTCAACACCTGTTCCGTGCGCGAAAAAGCGCAGGAAAAGGTCTTCTCCGATTTGGGCCGCGTGCGCGAGCTCAAGGAAGCAAAACCCGATCTGCTGATCGGCGTCGGCGGCTGCGTCGCCAGTCAGGAAGGCGCGGCGATCGTCGCCCGCGCGCCCTACGTCGATCTCGTGTTCGGCCCGCAGACGCTGCATCGGCTGCCGCAGATGATCAACGCGCGCCGCGCGAGCGGCCGCGCGCAAGTCGACATTTCCTTCCCCGAAATCGAAAAGTTCGACCATCTGCCGCCCGCGCGCGTGGACGGACCGAGCGCATTCGTCTCCATCATGGAAGGCTGCAGCAAGTACTGCAGCTACTGCGTCGTGCCCTATACGCGCGGCGACGAAGTCTCGCGTCCGCTCGACGACGTCCTGACTGAAATCGCCGGCTTGGCCGATCAAGGGGTGCGCGAAGTCACGCTGCTCGGCCAGAACGTGAATGCCTATCGCGGCGCATTGACGGCCGGTGCGACCCAGATCGCCGATTTCGCGACGCTGATCGAATACGTTGCCGAGATCCCCGGTATCGACCGCATCCGCTATACGACATCGCATCCCAAGGAGTTCACGCAGCGCCTCATCGACGTCTACGCGAAGGTCGACAAGCTCGTCTCTCACCTGCATTTGCCGGTGCAGCATGGCTCGGACCGCATTCTGATGGCGATGAAGCGCGGCTACACGGTGCTCGAGTACAAATCGGTGATCCGCCGGCTGCGCGCCATTCGGCCTGACCTGTCGCTCTCGACGGACATCATCGTCGGCTTTCCCGGCGAAACGCAGGACGACTTCGACAAGACGATGGCGCTCGTACATGAGATGAGCTACGACACGAGCTTTTCGTTCATCTACAGCCCACGCCCGGGCACCCCGGCCGCGAACCTGGCCGACGATACCCCGCGCGAAGCGAAGCTCGCACGCCTGCAACATCTGCAGGCGACGATCGATGCCAACGTCGTGCGCATCAGCGAATCGATGGTCGGGCGCATCGAGCGCATCCTCGTCGAGCGCCCCGCTCGCAAGGATCCGACCGAGCTCGCCGGCCGCACGGCCAATAATCGGGTCGTCAATTTCCCGGCACCGGTAGCCTCGCACGCGCGGCTCATCGGGCAGATGATCGACGTGCGGATCACGCGCGCCTATCCGCATTCGCTGCGCGGCGAGCTCGTGCTCGCCGAACATGCAGCGCCCATCGCTTAAGGAGCGCACGTTCGCCTTGAAGACCGCCCCGTCCCTGGAATTCACCGCCCCGCGCGACGACAACACGCGGCTCGCCAATCTCTGCGGCCCGCTCGACGAGAACCTGCGGCAAATCGAGCACGCGCTCGATGTCACCCTGCAGCGCCGCGGACATCGCATCTCGATCCGCGGACGCGGCGCGAAAATCGCGCTCGGCGCCCTCGAAACGTTCTACAACCGAGCACGAGAGCCGCTATCGGTCGACGACATTCAGCTCGCACTCGTCGAAGCGCGACACCCGGCCAACCGCAACAGCGGTACCGCGCAAAACGAAGCCGGGGACCGCTACGATCCCGACCATCCGTTCGACGAACCCGCGGGCGTCGACGATGAAAGCATCGAAGAACTGGGCCCGAAGCTTTATACGCGTCGCGCCGATCTGCGCGGGCGCACGCCGGCACAGCGCGAATATCTGAAGCAAATCGTCTCGCACGACGTCACGTTCGGCGTCGGGCCGGCCGGCACGGGCAAGACCTATCTCGCCGTAGCGTGCGCCGTCGATGCGCTCGAGCGCGATCAGGTCAAACGCATCGTGCTGACGCGCCCGGCTGTCGAAGCCGGCGAACGGCTCGGCTTCTTGCCCGGCGATCTTGCGCAGAAGGTAGACCCGTACCTGCGCCCGCTCTACGACGCGCTGTACGACCTGCTCGGCTTCGACAAGACTGCGAAGATGTTCGAGCGGCAAATGATCGAGATCGCCCCGCTCGCCTACATGCGCGGGCGCACGCTCAATCACGCATTCATCATCCTCGACGAAGCGCAGAACACGACGCCCGAACAGATGAAGATGTTTCTGACGCGCATCGGCTTCGGCTCGAAGGCGGTCGTCACCGGCGATACGACGCAAGTCGACTTGCCGCGCGGGGCGAAGAGCGGCCTCATCGAAGCGCAGCAGGTATTGACCGATGTGCGCGGTATCGCGTTGACGCGCTTCACGAGCGCCGACGTCGTGCGCCATCCGCTCGTCGCCCGCATCGTCGACGCTTACGACCAGCACGCGAGAAAAGACGACACGGCACCCATCGACGGACGATGAGGCCCGGGGAGCATCGAATGAACGAGAACCCCCGTACGCCGCAACCGAAATTGAAGCTGACGCTGCAGTTTCCCGCAGCCAAGGCTTACCCGGCGCATAAGGCGGCGCTTTCGCGTGCGGCCGTCGCACGCTGGATCAAGGCGGCGCTTTTTGCCGACGGCGAATTGACCGTGCGCTTCGTCGATGCCGACGAAGGCCGCACCTTGAATCGTACCTACCGCGGCAAGGATTACGCGACGAACGTGCTGACGTTCGCCTACGCCGAAGGGGAGGACGATCCGGTCTCGGGCGATCTCGTGCTGTGCTGCCCCGTCATCGAGCGCGAGGCCGACGAGCAGCGCAAGCCGCTCGCAGCCCACTACGCGCACATGATCGTGCACGGCACACTTCATGCCCAAGGCTACGACCACGAAAACGGGGACGACGCACAAGAAATGGAAGCGCTCGAAACCGACATCCTCGGCCGGTTGGGATTCGCCAATCCGTACGCAGACGGGTCCCACTGAACGCTTGCGCGCGATGTCCGACACCAGAGCGTCCTTCCCCTCACTCTCGAGCCCGTGCAACGGCTACCCGCCGGTGTTAGGCGAAGCGCGGCTGCTGAGCGATGCCGAGCTCGCCCAATCGCTCGAGCGCACGATGGCGCATTGGGACGGCACGAGCGACTTGTGGCTGTTCGGGTATGGCTCGCTGATCTGGAACCCGGGCATGCCGGCTGCCGAAACGGTGCGCGCACGTGTGCGTGGCTACCATCGCGGACTCTATTTATGGTCGCGCGTGAACCGCGGCACGCCGGAGCAACCGGGTCTCGTGCTCGCACTCGACCGCGGCGGCTCATGCACGGGCATGGCATTCCGCCTCGCGGGCGAAGGCGCAGGGCCGCACTTGCAAGCGCTCTGGCAGCGCGAAATGCCGATGGGCTCTTACCGGCCGGCGTGGCTGCCGTGCTGGCTCGCCGACGGGCGCCGCGTCGAGGCGCTTGCGTTCGTCATGCGGCGCGACGTCCCGACCTACACCGGTAAGCTGCCCGATAACATCGTCAAGGCCGTCTTCAGTTGTGCGCAAGGCCGCTACGGGACAACGTTGGACTACGTCTCCCGCACGGTCGAGGCGCTGCGCGAAAGCGGCATGCCGGATCGGGCACTCGAGGCGCTGCTCAAGCGCTGTCTTTGAAGCGAGCGGCCGGGAGCCGGTTACCGCTCGCCGATGATGGGCCGGCCCAACGCACAGCCTTGGGTGTCATTGGCGTCATGCCCGTGATGAGCTCAATCGCTCAATAGCCGAGAAACGCCGCTGCGCCGACGAGCGCGCCGAACCCGGCCGCCCCGAGCGCGGTGCCCAGCAGCCAGCGACGGCGCGTGAGCAGCGTGATCGCGGCAAGCGAAATCGCGATTTGCGTCAGCGTGGTGGCCTGTGCCCAGCGGTGGTGCCGGTGCAACTGCGCTTCGCTGGCCTGGTCGGCCACCAGCACGGATTTCTCGAGCGCCTCGGCTTGCACGCGAATGGCCGTTTTTTGTTCCGCGTACTTGGCGATATCGGCCTTGAATTTGGCGCTCGTGTTGGGATCGGCCGCGGTCAGCACAGCGCCCAGCTCGGCCAGATTCTGCTTTTCGCCCTTGGCCTGGTAATAATTCCACTGGTTGGCCGCCTCCGTCTTGCGGATCGCAGCCTCGTTCTTGTAAAACAGTGCGAGCCCTTCTGTCGACCCGCCCTGGTATGAAAAAACCGCGCCGATCGTCGCGAGCACGGCCGTCATGACGGCAATCCGGCCCGCAAACGAATCGGCCGGCACGCCGGCGCCGTCGGCCGCATGCCCGTGGGCGTGGCCGTGGCCCGCGTGTTCGAGCGCTTCTTCGTGCGGCCCGCGCACTTCAAACTCTTCGGACATAATTCTTTCGCGTAAACAGGGTAGAAAACGGCGGCGGGGCCACCTCGCACGCGCCCTCGGGCGCACGTCGCGCACTGTAGCAGGAGCGCCGCCGGTCATGGTCCCGCTTTTGCGTGGTGTATCCTTTACTCTTTCGTTTACCTCGCGTCCAGCCCGTCCCGGACGCAACGCCATGAACGACGCCTATCCCAGTCGACGCCATACCGACAAGCCCGCCGAGAAACGCACACTACTCGAGCGCCTGACCGACTTCATTTCGCCCGAGCCCGACACGCGGGCCGAACTGCTCGAAATCCTGCAAGACGCGCACGAGCGCAACTTGATCGACGCCGATTCTCTTTCGATGATCGAGGGCGTGTTCCAAGTTTCCGAACTGTGTGCGCGCGACATCATGGTGCCGCGCGCCCAAATGGATGCGATCGACATCGAGCGCAGCCCTGAGGAATTCATTCCGTTCGTCCTCGAAAAAGCGCACTCTCGCTATCCCGTCTACGAGGGCAATCGCGACAACGTCATCGGCGTGCTGCTCGCGAAGGATTTGCTGCGCTATTACGCGGAGGAATCGTTCGACGTGCGCGGCATGCTGCGCCCGGCCGTCTTCATTCCGGAAGCGAAGCGCCTGAACGTCTTGCTGCACGATTTCCGCATGAACCGCAATCACATTGCGATCGTCGTCGACGAGTACGGCGGCGTGGCCGGCCTCATCACAATCGAAGACGTCCTGGAGCAAATCGTCGGCGATATCGAGGACGAATACGACTTCGACGAGGAGAGCGGCAACATCATCGCGTCGCCCGACGGGCGCTATCGTGTACGCGCGCTGACCGAGATCGAGCAATTCAACGAAGCGTTCGGCACACGTTTTTCCGACGACGAAGTAGATACGATCGGCGGGCTCGTCACGCATCATTTCGGCCGCGTACCGCACCGCGGCGAGCATGTACGCATCGACGACCTTATTTTCGAGATCCTGCGCGGCGACGCGCGCCAAGTTTATATGCTGCTCGTACGGCGCGACCCGCTCGCAGGCCAGCGCGAACGCGACGCGCAGCACATTCAGACTTGACGAAAAACACCCCACGGCCGGTCCACACTGCAGCGGCGCGCGGGTCCACCGGCGCTGGGCCGTGCAAAAGCGCGCCGCCGCTGCCGATCTTCAACCCCGCTGCACGCCCTTCCGAAGCCGCGTAACCATGGCCGAATCGTTTCCTTCCCGCCCGCGCGGCGGTGCCACCCGTTTTGGCGCCGCCAGCGCGCCGCGCTCGCGCTGGCACTATGTCGCCGCGCTCGCGCTCGGGGCGCTCAACACGCTTTCGTTCGCGCCGACGCCGCACGGCGGATGGTTCGAAATCGCCGTGTTCGCCGCGCTCTACGCCTGGCTCACCCGCACGACGAGTTGGAAAAGCGCGGCGCTCACGGGCGGCGCGTTCGGCTTCGGCAATCTCCTGACAGGCGTCTGGTGGCTTTACGTCAGCATGCATCAGTACGGCGAAATGGCGGCCCCGCTCGCGGGCGCGGCGCTCGTTCTGTTCTCGCTCTACCTGGCGCTTTATCCGGCGATTTCGGCGGCGCTCTGGTCTTTCTGTGCCGGCCATACGGCAAAAAGCTTGCATCGCGGGCGCTCGTTCGCGCCGAGCTGGCGCGGCGCATTCGCCTTCGCGAGCGCCTGGGCGATCGGCGAATGGCTGCGCGGCACAGTCTTCACCGGTTTTCCATGGCTCGCGAGCGGCTACGCGCAAGTCGATGGACCGCTTGCGGGATTCGCGGCGATCGGCGGTGTCTACGGCGTGGGCTGGGTGCTCGCGCTCGCCAGCGCACTGATCGTGCAGTGCGCGCATGCAGCATTGGCACGGCCGCACCGGCGCGCGCCGATGCTGCTGCCGGCCCTTGCCGCGCTCGGTCTGGTCGCGGGGGGTAGCTTGCTCTCGCACGTTGCGTGGACGCGGCCCGGCAACGCCCCGCTGACCGTGCGCATCCTTCAGGGCAACGTCAAGCAGGAAATGAAATTCGACGATGCCGGTGTGCGCGGCGCACTGGCCCTCTACGAACAGATGATCACGGCGCAGGCGGCCGATCTCATCATCACGCCCGAGACGGCGATCCCGCTGCTGCCGCAGCAATTTCCCGAAACCTTCGCCCGCACGCTGCGGACGTTTTCCGACAACACCGGCTCCTCGCTGCTGATCGGCGCGCTCGGTGCGACGATCACGCCCGAGGGCCGAGTCGTCGACGTGACGAACAGTCTGTTCGGGATCTCGCCCGATTCGCCCACGCTCTACCGCTACGATAAGCGCCACCTCGTGCCGTTCGGCGAGTTCGTCCCGTGGGGCTTTCACTGGTTCGTGCGGATGATGAATATTCCGCTCGGCGATCTCGCGCGCGGCACGCCCGTGCAACAACCGTTTAGGGTCCGCAATCAGCCGATCGACGTCGACATCTGCTACGAAGACATCTTCGGGGAAGAAATCGCACGCTCGCTACGCAAAGCGGCCGTGCCGGCGAGTGTGCTCGTCAACGCGTCCAACCTCGCCTGGTTCGGCAACACGATCGCGCTCGACCAGCATCTGCAGATGGCGCGCATGCGCACGCTCGAAACCGGCCGGCCGTTGCTCGCGGCAACCAATACGGGAACGACGGCCGTCATCGACGCGCAAGGGCGCGTCACGGAGCGCTTGCCTGCGTTCACGACAGGTCAAATCGAAGCAAGGGTGCAAGGCATGACGGGGCGCACGCCCTATATCACCGTCGGCAACACCCTCGTGCTGACTGCCTCGCTCCTGTTGCTCGCGCTCGGTTTCGCGTTCAAGCCGGGCAGCCGTGGGCAGGAGCGTGCCACATTCCGGTAAAATTCATTGTTTTGCGCCGGGCAGCGGCCGTGCCGCCTGCCCGCCCGACGCCGCACGCGCATGCTGCGCGGCCGGTATCCGGGTTCATTCGCCTTCAGCTGCCATAGGCACGACATGCTCACGTTTCAGCAAATCATTCTGACGCTGCAATCCTATTGGGATAAGCAGGGTTGCGCGCTGCTCCAACCGATCGACATGGAAGTCGGCGCCGGCACCTCGCACGTTCATACGTTCCTGCGCGCCGTCGGCCCGGAGCCGTGGCGTGCGGCATACGTCCAGCCCTCACGCCGCCCCAAGGACGGCCGCTACGGCGACAATCCGAACCGCCTGCAGCACTACTACCAGTACCAAGTGGTGCTCAAGCCCGCGCCCGAGAACATCCTCGATCTGTACCTGGGCTCGCTCGAAGCGCTCGGGTTCGATCTGAAGCAGAACGACGTTCGCTTCGTCGAGGACGATTGGGAAAACCCGACGCTCGGCGCCTGGGGGTTGGGCTGGGAAGTCTGGCTCAACGGCATGGAAGTCACACAGTTCACGTACTTCCAGCAAGTGGGCGGGCTCGACTGCAAACCCGTGCTCGGCGAAATCACATACGGGCTCGAGCGCCTCGCCATGTACCTGCAAAAGGTCGAGAATGTGTACGACCTCACGTGGACGCAATGGGAGGAAGCGGGCCCGAACGGCCCGGAGTTGCGGAGCCTGACCTACGGCGACGTCTACCACCAGAACGAAGTCGAGCAGTCGACCTACAACTTCGAGCATGCGAACGTCGAGTTGCTGTTCACTCTGTTCAACAGCTACGAATCCGAAGCGAAGCGCATGATCGAGACGCAGCTCGCGCTGCCCGGGTACGAGCTCGTGCTCAAGGCCGCGCATACGTTCAACCTGCTCGATGCGCGCGGCGCGATCTCGGTCACGGAACGTGCAGCCTATATCGGCCGCATTCGCGCGCTTTCGCGGCTCGTCGCGCAGGCTTACTACGCCTCGCGGGAAAAACTCGGCTTTCCGATGCTCGGCAATCCGGTGCACGGCGTGCCCGGGCTGACGACCGATGAGCAGGACGCCGCGATGCCGGCGTGGGCGCCGCCTTTGAAGGTCGAGCGCGCCATCGACAAGCCATGACGAGACTCAAACGAACATGAATCAAGCTCACCAAGCCACACTGCTCGTCGAACTGTTGACCGAGGAATTGCCGCCGAAGGCGCTCGCACGGCTGTCCGATGCGTTTGCCCAAGGCCTCGTCGAACGTCTTGCCGCGCGCGATCTGATCGCCGGCGAGCCGTCGTTCCAACGCTTTGCCACCCCGCGCCGCCTGGCGGTGCTCGTCAAGAACGTGCGCGCCGTCGCCCCCGAAAGGCAGGTGCGCGAAAAAGTGCTGCCCGTCTCGGTGGCGCTCGATGCGAGCGGCCAGCCCACGGCGCCGCTCGCGAAGAAGCTGGCCGCCCTCGGTTTCCCCGACGTGCCGCTCGCCGATCTCGAGCGCGCCTCCGACGGCAAGGCCGAGGCGTTCTTCCTGCGCTACGCGGCGCCCGGCGCCACGCTCGCCGACGGCCTGCAAGCCGCGCTGGACGAAGCGCTGGCCCTCGGCAGGCTGCCGATCCCGAAAATCATGACCTATCAGCGGCCCGACGGTGCGAGCGTGCAGTTCGCACGTCCGGTACAGCGCCTGACCGCACTGCACGGCGCGGACATCGTGCCCGTGACGGCCTTCGGCATCGACGCCGGGGATACGACGCTTGGCCATCGCTTTCTGTCGGACGGTCTCATCGCCGTCCTGCATGCCGACGAGTACGCGCAGACGCTGCACAGCAAGGGCCACGTCATGGCGAGCTTCGAGGCGCGCCGCACGAGCATCGTCGAACAATTGAACGGCCATGCCCAGGGCGACCGCGTCGTGATGCCGGAGGCGCTGCTGGACGAGGTAACGGCGCTCGTCGAGTGGCCGGTCGTCTATGAATGCCGCTTCGACGATCAATTCCTGCAAGTGCCGCAGGAATGCCTGATCCTCACGATGCAGACGAACCAGAAGTATTTCGCGCTGACCGACGAAGCGGGCAAGCTGCGCTCGCGCTTTCTGATCGTCTCCAACATTGCGACCCCCACGCCGAGCGAGATCGTCGAAGGCAACGAGCGCGTCGTGCGCCCGCGCTTGGCCGACGCCAAATTCTTTTTCGAGCAAGACAAGAAGAAGCCGCTCGCCGAGCGCGTGCCGCTGCTCGCGAACGTGGTCTATCACAACAAGCTCGGCTCGCAGCTCGCGCGCGTCGAACGGCTCGAAGCGCTCGCCTCGGTCATCGCGCCGCTCGTCGGCGCCGATCCGGCGCTGGCCGCCCGTGCGGCGCGGCTCGCCAAGGCGGACCTGCTGACCGATATGGTCGGCGAGTTTCCCGAACTGCAGGGTACGATGGGCACGTACTACGCACGCCATGACGGCGAGCCGGAGGAAGTCGCGCTCGCCTGCACCGAGCATTACCTCCCGCGTTTTTCCGGCGATGTGCTGCCCGCGACGCGCGTGGGCACGGCCGTCGCGCTCGCCGACAAGCTGGAAACGCTGGTCGGCATCTGGGGGATCGGGCTCGTGGCGACCGGCGAAAAAGATCCGTTTGCGCTGCGCCGCCACGCGCTTGGCGTGCTGCGCATCTTGATCGAGAAGCGGTTGCCGATCGATCTCGTCGTTCTGCTGCGCCAAGCCGTCGATTGCTTCGGCGTCGCGGCGCAAGTGAGCGATTGCTCCGCTCCACTGTACGCGTTCTTCATGGATCGCCTGCGCGGCCTGCTGCGCGAGCGCGGCTACGCTGCGAGCGAGATCGAGGCCGTGCTGAGCCTGCAACCCCGCCGGTTCGACGACATCATCGCTCGGCTCGATGCCGTGCGAGAATTCTCGGCACTGCCGGAAGCCGGTGCGCTGGCGGCCGCCAACAAGCGAATCACGAACATCCTCAAGAAATCGGAAGGCGAAGCGAGCGTCGCCATGGCCGGCGGCGCGAACGGCGTGCCCGTGCCTTCGGTGCAATCGGCGCTGCTCGTCGAGCCCGCGGAGCGTTCGCTGAACGAGCAACTGAAAAAGGTCTCGCCGGCCGTGCAGGCGCAACTCCAGCAGCGGGACTACACCCGCGCGCTCTCGGCGCTTGCGGCGCTGCGCGATCCGGTCGATGCGTTCTTCAACGACGTCATGGTCAACGCCGAGGACGCCGCCCTGCGCAAGAATCGGCTCGCCCTATTGGCCGAATTGCACGCGCAGATGAACTGCGTGGCCGACATCTCGAAGCTGGCGGCCTAAGCGGCCCGCGCGACGGAAACAGATAAGCGTATGACTTTCGCCAAGAAGTTCGTCATCCTCGATCGCGACGGCGTCATCAACGTCGACTCCGATGCGTATATCAAATCGCCCGACGAGTGGATCCCGATCCCGGGCAGCCTCGAGGCGATCGCGCGGCTTAATCAAGCGGGCTATCGTATCGTGATCGCGACTAACCAGTCGGGCATTGGGCGCGGCTTGTTCGACATGGCCACGTTGAACGCCATGCACGTGAAGATGAATCGCGCGGCCGCGGCAGTCGGCGGCCGCATCGATGCCGTCTTCTTCTGTCCGCATACATCCGAGGATCAATGCGAATGCCGCAAGCCCAAGCCCGGCCTCCTGCAGATGATCGTGGAACGCTTTGAGATCGATCCGGCCACGACGCCCGTCGTGGGCGACGCGCTGCGCGACTTGCAGGCCGGCGCGGCGCTCGGTTTTCCGACTCACCTCGTGCTAACGGGCAAAGGTAAGAAGACGCTCGCCGCAGGCGGCTTGCCCGAGGGCACGCAGGTCTACGACGATTTGAAAGCGTTCGCACTGACCTTCCTTGCGAGCCAGGACGAATGAGCGCATGAGCACGCTTGACGCCAACCGATCGAAGACACCCATGCCATTTGTCCGCTTTATCCGCTCGCTGCTGCTGTTGCTTTATTTCATCGTCTACACCGCTCCGTACGCAACGGCTTGCTTCATCGCATTCCCCTTCATGAACGCCGATCGGCGCTATTGGATGGCCGTGGGCTGGTGCCGCAGTACGCTCTTCGTGGCGCGGTATTTGAACGGTATTCGCTATCGCATCGAAGGTTTCGAAAATTTGCCGGATGGTCCCGCCGTGCTGCTGTCCAAGCATCAATCGGCCTGGGAAACGGTCGCACTGCCCGCGATCATGCCGCGCCCGCTCTGCTACGTGTTCAAGCGCGAGTTGCTTTACGTGCCGTTTTTCGGCTGGGCGCTCGGCATGTTGAAGATGGTCCACATCGACCGCAAGGAAGGCAAGTATGCGTTCGCCTCCGTCGTCAAGCAGGGGCGCAGGCGCATGAGCGAAGGCGCGTGGGTCATCATGTTCCCCGAAGGCACGCGTACGAAGGTGGGTGGGCAGGGCAAGTACAAAACGGGCGGCCCCCGCTTTGCGATCGACGCGGGTGCACCCGTGGTGCCCATCGCCCATAACGCCGGCCGTGTCTGGCCACGCAACTCGTTCATCAAATACCCCGGCACCGTCACCGTGTCGATCGGCAAGCCGATCGACACGGCCGGGCTCACGCCTGACCAGTTGAACTCACGCGTCGAAGCATGGATCGAGGCCGAAATGCGCCGAATCGACCCCGGCGCGTATGGTGCCCCCCGTGACCCCGACGGCACCGGCCTACCCGCTAGCGGTTCGCAAGCCGGTGCGGCACGCGGCTGATCGACCGGATCGACGCGCCCCCCCGCCACATGCCCAAGCCTGCCAAATCCGCCAAGCCCGAGCCCGCCGCAGCGCTCGGCAGCCACCAGCTCGACTTACCCCTATTCGAAGTCCCGACCGCCGAACGGACGGTCGCGCCGCCGGCTGGCACGTCGCCATCCCGGCCCGATCCGACGCCGAACGGTACCAAGCTGCGGCGGCTGACATTAAACGGGCGCACGCTCGAGTACGGCCTCAAGCGATCGGCGCGGCGAACGATCGGCTTTTCGATCGACAGCAGCGGCCTGACCATCACGGCGCCGCGCTGGGTAACGCTCGCCGATATCGAGACCGCCATCGCCGGCAAAGAGCGGTGGATTTTCGCGAAGCTCGCCGAGTGGCAGACGCGCACCGAGCAACGCGCGCTACCGCGTATCGAATGGCGTGACGGCGCCGAAATTCCGTATCTGGGCAAGCCCGTGCGGATCGTACTCGCGTCCGCGAACGCAGCGCTGGCATTCGATGCTCAAACCGCCGTGCTCTCGCTCGCCGTGCCCGCCCACACCGACGCTCAACAAATCAAAGACCGCGTGCAAGGCTGGTTACAGACGGAGGCCAAACGGGTGTTCGGCGAGCGGCTCGCGTACTACGCGGAAAAGCTCGATGTTGCATACCGAGGCTATGCGCTGTCATCCGCGGCCACCCGCTGGGGCAGTTGTTCGAGCGACGGGCGCATTCGGCTAAATTGGCGCCTGATCCACTTTCCGCTCTCGATTATCGACTACGTGGTCGCGCACGAACTCGCCCACTTGCGGGAAATGAATCACAGCCCGCGTTTTTGGCAAACAGTGGAGTCGATCTTCCCCGAGTTCAAAGAAGCGCGGCATACGCTCAAGCACCACCCGCCCGAGCTGTTGCCGACGCTTTGATCGCGCTTTGATCGCGCATGACTCCCGCTCGAGTCGCCGATCAGTCCGGCCGCGGCGATACATGCGGCCGGCCTATGAGGACCGCGACATCGGCGGGGTGGTCGCCGCTCCCGCTCTGCCCGACTTCTCAGCGCGTCTTTCGCTGAACGAACTCGATCTTGTAGCCGTCCGGGTCCGTCACGAACGCGATGACGGTCGTGCCGTGCTTCATTGGGCCCGCCTCGCGCACGACGTTGCCGCCTTGCGCCTTGATCCGCTCGCAGGCGGCGTACGCGTCCTCGACTTCGAGCGCGATGTGGCCGTAGCCCGTGCCGAGATCGTAGGATTTCGTGTCCCAGTTGTGAGTGAGTTCGATGACCGCGCCGTCGCTTTCATCGGTATAGCCGACGAAAGCAAGCGTGAAGCGGCCCTCGGGAAAATCTTGGCGACGCAGCAGCTTCATGCCGAGCAGCTCGGTATAGAACTTCAGCGAGCGGTCGAGATCGCCCACTCGTAGCATCGTGTGCAGCAAGCGCATCGTAAACTCCGTTGTTCCCACAAAGAAAATGCGAATCTAGCAAGAAACCGGCTAAGGTGCTCGCCCCAATGCCGATTGCCGATTGCCGATGGGAAATATGACGCCGGAAAGCGGGCGCGGCGCTGTTTTGATATTGTGTCTGCTCCCGCACGGGCCATCGCAATCGATCATCCGATCGCCCGATCCCACAGCTTGCCAGCCGGGCAGCCGTTCCTCCGCTTGCCTAGCATCGACAAAGATTCGTATGAACACCGCCACATCCATCGGCACTCCGATTCCGCTCCGCCGCGCACCCGACACGTTCGCCATTGCACTCATGGTGCTGCTCTGCGCGATCTGGGGGCTGCAGCAAGTCGCCATCAAAACGACGAACGGTGCGCTCGGGCCGATGCTGCAGGCCGGCTTGCGTTCCACTATCGCGGCGGTGCTCGTATGGAGCTGGGCAGTGCTGCGCGGCACGCCGCTCTTTCGATCCGACGGTACGCTGACAGCGGGCGTGGTCGCAGGTGTCCTGTTCGCGGGCGAGTTCGTCTGCATCTTCGCGGGGCTCACGTTGACCAGTGCCTCGCGCATGGCGGTGTTCCTCTACACCGCGCCGTGCTTCACGGCCCTCGGCCTGCATGCGTTCGTCGCGGGTGAAAAAATGCGCCGCGCGCAGTGGGGTGGCGTGACGGTGGCATTCGCGGGGATCGCCCTCGCCTTCGCCGACGGCTTCGCGCGCGCACCCGCGCCGGGTGCCTCGGCGCTCGCCGGCGTGCTCGGCGACGCCCTGGGCGTGCTTGGCGGCGTCATGTGGGCCGCGACGACGGTCGTCGTGCGCGCCACCGCTCTTTCGCAAGCGAGTGCGAGCAAGACTTTGTTCTATCAGCTCGTCGTGTCGGCCATCGTGCTGCTGGCGCTCGCGTACGCACTCGGCGAGCCGCATCGCGCCTATCTCACACCGCTCGCCGTGGCGAGCCTTGCATATCAAGCCGTGGCCGTGGCATTCGTCAGCTATTTGACGTGGTTCTGGCTTCTTACACGCTATATGGCGTCGCGCCTGTCGGTGTTTTCGTTCTTGACGCCGCTGTTCGGCGTCGGATTCGGCGTCGCACTGCTGGGCGAATCATTCAGCACGCGCTTCGTGATGGCGTCGGCGCTGGTGCTCGCGGGCATCGTGCTCGTCAATGCACCGGCACGTCGGGCGGTACGCACGTAGCCGCGGACACCGGCTACTCGGCCCGCGTCCCGAGCGTTTGCGCTACCCGCACGTATTCGTCGACAGGTACATCCTCGGCCCGCCGCGCGAGGTCGAAACCGAGCCCCTCGAAATCCACCTTGTCGCGATACGCCGATAGCGTATTGCGCAGCATCTTGCGCCGCTGCGAGAACGCGGCTGTCACGAGTTCGCCGAATACCCGCATATCGACGCTCGCCAGCTCGTGCGGGGCATAGGGAATCATCCGCACGATCGCCGAATCGACCTTCGGCGGCGGCTGGAATGATTCGGGCGGCACATCGAGCAGCTTATCGATCACATAGCGATACTGCAGCATCACCGAAAGCCGGCCGAACGCTTTCGTGCCGGGCTCGGCCACCATCCGCTCGACCACCTCGTTTTGCAGCATGAAGTGCTGATCGATGACGACCGGCGCGAACGACACCAGGTGAAACAGCAGGGGGCTCGAAATGTTGTAGGGCAGGTTTCCGACGATGCGCAGCGTCGGCTTGTCCTTGTCCGGCTTCTCGACGAGCGATGCGAAATCGAATGCGAGCGCATCGCCCGCATGCAGCGCAAGGCGCTCGCCGAACGTATCCTTGAGACGCGCGATCAGATCGCGATCGAGTTCAACTGCGTGCAGCGGCATGCCGGGAGCCGCCACACGCTCGACGAGCGGTTCGGTCAGCGCGCCGAGCCCAGGCCCGATTTCGACCATCCGCTGCCCGCGTTCCGGTGCAATAAGCGCAACGATCGAATCGATGATGCCGAGATCGACGAGGAAGTTTTGTCCGAAGCGCTTGCGCGCGAAATGGCCCTGATGCTGTCTGCTGGTAGACATCGAAATCGAAAGAAAACTGAAGTAAGTCGGGAAAGGCCGTTTCACGCGCCCGGCCGTCGGGAACCGGCTCGTCAGCCGCCTCGGCGGTTGCGCGCCATCGCGACGGCGGTATCGATAGCCGCGATGAGGCTGCCCGCATCGGCGCGGCCCGTACCGGCGAGATCGAGCGCGGTGCCGTGATCGACCGAGGTACGGATGATAGGCAACCCTAATGTGATGTTCACGCCTTCGCCGAAGGTGGCGTACTTGAGCACCGGCAATCCTTGATCGTGGAACATCGCGAGCACGCAGTCGGCTTGATCGAGATAGCGCGGCTGAAACAGCGTGTCGGCCGGATACGGGCCGCGTGCGTCGATGCCGCGCTGGCCGGCCAGTGCAAGCGCCGGCGCAATGACGTCGATCTCCTCGCGCCCGAGATAGCCGTTTTCGCCCGCGTGCGGGTTAAGTCCGGTCACGAGAATGCGCGGCACCGGCAAGCCGAAATCGCGACGCAAATCGTGATCGATGATGGCGATCGTCTCGACCAGGCTGTCGATGCTGATGGCGCCCGGAACGTCCTTGAGCGGCAGATGCGTTGTCGCCAGGGCAACCCGCAACGCTCGCGCGCCCGTGCCGGCGAGCATCATCACGACGCGCGCCGTGCCGGTACGCTCAGCGAGATACTCCGTATGCCCGGTAAACGGCACGCCCGCGTCGTTGATCGTGCTCTTTTGCAGCGGCGCAGTGACGATTGCATCGAGCCTGCCGCTCATCGCGCCGTCGATCGCATCGTCGAGCAGCGCTAGCACGTAACGGCCATTCGCCGCATCGAGCCGGCCCGCCTGCGCCGGTGCGGCAAGCGGCCGATGCGCGACATCGACATAACCTGCGCTCCGAAGCGCCGGCCAATCGACGCCGACGGCCCCCGCCCGCGATTCGATCAGCGCCGCATCGCCCAGTACCGTGAATCTCGTACCCGGCCAATGCGCCGCGGCGCCCGCGAGCGCCATCGCCGTCAGCTCAGGCCCAACGCCGGCCGGCTCACCGGTCGTGATCGCGATGTTCAGGGGAGCGAGGCCGGCGGAGCGCGTCATCGGCTATCGGCTCACTGCTGCACGACCGGGCCGTCGATCTTGTACTGCACGTACGCGGAGTCGCGCAGTTGACGCAGCCAGTCCGAATAGGCCTGCTCGGCCTTGCGCTGGCCGATCGCCTGGCGCGCCAGATCCATTTGCTGTTGAATCGACCCTTCCGCTTCGCGTCGGCCCAGGACCTGGATCAGGTGATAGCCGTACTCGCTGCGCACGGGCTCGCTGATCTCGCCGTCCTTGAGGTTGTTCATTGCACGCTCGAACTCAGGCACGGTCTCGCCCGGGCTGATCCAGCCGAGATCGCCGCCTTGCGATGCCGAGCCGTCCTGCGAATAGGTGCTCGCAAACTTCGCGAAATCGCCGCCCGCTTCGATCTGCCGGCGGATTTCGAGCAGCTTTTGCCGAGCGGCGCCCTCGGGCTGGCCCTCACCGACGCGCAGCAAGATGTGGCGCACGTGCGTTTGCACGAGTTTGGGCGCATCGGCCGCGGAGCCGCCGATGCCCGTGCGCCGGTCGACGAGCCGCATCACCTGGAAGCCGTCGTCGGTGCGGATCACGTCGGGGTTGACTTCGCCCGGGCGCAGTTGCGAGGCAGCCGTGACGAACGGTGCGGGCAAACTCCCCGGCGGTTGAAAACCGAGATCGCCGCCGCTTTTCGCATCGGCCGCCTGCGAGTTTTCCCGAGCCAGCGATTCGAACTTCGTGCCGCTCTTGGCCTGCTGCAGGATCGCCTCGGCTTTTTTCTGCGCCGCGTCGACATCGGCCTGCGGTGCGCCGGCCGGCACTTTCACGAGGATGTGCTCGATGCGCAAGTCTTGCTGCGCCCGCGCGCCCGGCCCTCGTTGGCTCGCGATATAGTTCGCGACTTCGGCATCCGAAACGGTGATCTTGCTGTCGACCTCTTTCTCGCGCAGCTTCGAAAGCGTGAGCTCGTTGCGCGCGTCGTGCGTGAAGACCGACCATGGCACACCTTCGGCCGCGAGCCGCGAGCGATAGGTATCGAGCGTCATGTTGTTGCCCGCTGCCAAACGCTCGAGCGTCTTCTGCACCGCGGCATCGTCCACCACGATGCCGTCTTCCTTGGCTTTTTCAAGCTGGACGCGTTCGATCACCATTTGGTTGAGTACCTGCGTGCGCAACTGCTCGCGCGGTGGCACGGGGGCGTGCTGCTGCTGCAGCCGACGCTCGATGAGACCGACGCGCTCGTCCAACTCGCGCACGGTGATGACGTCGTCGTTGACGATGGCGGCGACCGAGTCGACCGTTTGGCCGGTGTGTCCCCCTAACGCCTGCGCCGCGGCCGGCGCGGCCGGCAGAAGAATGGCGGCGGCCAGAGAGGCCGCCAGCGTTGCCAAGCGAAGCTTATTCACGATTGCCACAGATGCTCCAAATGTCTCGAGCCGTTCGTCACGGCCCCTTTTTGCGCATGGTTGCCCGCGGCGCCACGCGCGTTGCCGTCACTCGTAATTGGTAAATCGTGCCAGCGGCGGCGCCGATGGCGGAGGAGGCTGGTAACCCGATACCCCCGCGCGGAACGCCGCCACGAGCCCATTATCGACGCTCGACAGTCCCTTGAGCGTCAACTGCGCCAGCATGCGCGTGTCGGACGTACGCTGGCCCGAAGCATTGAGGCCATTCGCATAACGCTGCGCGCCGATGCCGAGGACCCAGCAATCGGCATCGTACTGGAAGCCGACCAGGCCGTCGACGAGGCGGTGCCCCTTCAAATCGTAGTTGAACCGGGCAACCGCGTAGAGTCGATGCGTAAGCGGCCATTCGCCCGACAGCAGGACCTGATTGATCGGCGTGTTGTCGAGCGTCGTGTTCGCGCGCGTGTAACGATAGCCCACGTTGATGACCTTGCGATCACTCGGGCTAAATCCGAAGCCGACACTGGCCCGCACCAGTTGGTTGTCGTCGGCATTATATTGGAATGCCGTTTCGGAGGCGAAACCGGCTCCGAGCTTGAGCGACGCCCCCGCGAGCAGATCGGAATGGCTGGCGGAAGAAGGCGTGGCGCTTTGCGTCAGCGCCACGCGCTGATCGGTGAAGTAGTACTGCTGCGCGAGCACGAAGCGCGCGCGTTCATCCCCGGTTGCGGCATCGATGAAGCGTGTCGTCAAGCCGGCCGTGAGGCGATTCGCATCGGCGATACGGTCGTTGCCGACGAACGTATTCGGCGTGTAGATTTCCGCGAGCCCGAAATCGGATTCGGCCGTATCGAACAGCGGCGCGAACATCTGATTGCGGTAGGGCGTATAGACGTAGTAGAGCCGCGGCTCGAGCGTCTGGATGTAGTCCTCGCCAAACAAGCGAATCGACCGATCGAAGATGAGGCCGGTATCGAAGCTTAACGTCGGCACCGATTCCGTGAATGCCTTCGGCTGGCCGATCGGCGCCGTGCTCGAGATATTGCGGAGGTCGTAAGACGCGAAGTGCAATTGCGCCTTCGGCACGACAAAATAACCGGGACCGATGATGCCGTACGACACGTACGGATTGAATATTACTCGGTCGCCCTCGGTCGAATCGGCTGTCGTGATTCTAAAGCGCGTGTAATCGGCCTCGGCGCCGAAGTCGAAGCCCCCAACGTTGTACTTCGCGTACTTGACGTTCAATTCGGGTTCGCGACCGTAAGGCGGCAAAGAGCCTTGCAGCGTTTGCCAGTGCTGTTCGCGTGCGAGGACGGACCACGGCCCATTGTTGTACGTGACGCCCGCTTCCTGTTGGAACAGGAGCTGCGTGCCGATGACGAACTGGTTGCCGACCGAGGATAGATCCTCGGGGTAAGTGCTGTCCGATACCTTGTTGTACGACACATACGCGCCGAATCCGTGGCCGAGATTCTGTGCGTGGTGCCAATAGATCGCGTATCGATTCTCGTGCTTGATGGCGTCGTTCGGCAGGAATTCGCCGACGAGCGAGCCCGCATAGTTCGGCGACAGATAACGAAACTCCGCCGTCGTCTGCACGCCGCGTTTCGAGATAAGGCGCGGTGTCAGCGTCAAATCGCGGTTCGGGGCGATGTTGAAGTAGTAGGGCTGCGAGAACTCGAAGCCGTTCGTCGACCCGATCGAGATCTGCGGCGGCAACAGGCCGCTGCGGCGTTCGCTCGTGAGCGGGAACGACATCCAGGGGCTCGCGAAGATGGGCACGCCCTGGAAGAACAGCACGCTGTTGTGCGCGACGCCCTCGTCCGCACCGGTGTCGAAATCGAAACGCGAGCCGCGGATATACCACGAAGGGTTCGCGCACTGACAGGCCGTGTAGGTGGCGCTCGTGAACTCCGAGCGCTCACTGTCGAGCAAATCGACGCGCTCTGCGCTGCCCGAACCGCCGTTCACATTGAAGCGGTACTTCGGCAGCGGCATATAGCCCTGATTGGCTTCCACCTTCAGGTGGGCCTCGGGCCCCGCGAACAGTACACCGTTGTTGATCACGCGCACGTGACCGTACGCATCGGCCCGATCGGTGTCCTCGTCGTAGTGGAACGCGTCGGCCTTGACGACCGCCGTGTTGCGGCGAAGCTCGGCCGCGCCCTTGGCGGCCACATCCTGGTCCGACGTACCGCTCGTGTCGTCGCCCAGCACGAACGTCGCGGGCGCGCTGCCCGGGCGTAACGGGTGCTCCTCCAATTGCGGCGCAAGCCGCAGGCCCCATGGCGCATCGATCGGCTGCGGCTGAGCGGCCGCGCCCGTCAACTGCGCGTTCGAGACGGACGGCATCAAGCCCGGAACGGCGATCAGCGCCGCAAGAAGCCGTCTCAAGCGCGGCCGCGCGTCACTGGGAAAATTCGTTGAAAGGGGCTGTCTGGGCGGCATCTATCGTTTGGCGAATCGGCTCGGCGTCGGGCGCGGCGCCCGCCGCACGTCACCCGTACCGCCCGCAAGAGCGGCATACCGCGGCACACTGGCGCTACGCGCACACTCACGCGAGCGACGAGCAATCGAAGGGGACCGTGCGAAAGCCGACACGGGAACTGGGCGCAATACAAAAAGTCGTCGGGTATTATATGGCAAGACGTTTTACTCCCCCCATTCACGATGACCGATTCTTCCGTCGACGCTCGGGCCGACATTCGGCGCGACGCGCTCGCCGACTGGCTCAGCACTTTTGCCCACCGCTACGGCCTCGACCTGTCGACGCTCGCGCCCGCGTCGAGCGACGCCAGTTTTCGCCGTTATTTCCGGCTCTCGAGCACGGCCGAGCACGGCACGTCCCTGATCGCCGTCGATGCCCCGCCGCCCGAAAAGTGCCGCGAGTTCGCGCAGATCGCCCGGATGTTGGCCGATACCGGTGTACACGTCCCGCGCGTGCTCGAATGCGACTTCGATGAAGGCTTCATGCTCGTCACCGATCTGGGCACGCGCAGCTATATCGCCGAACTGGACCCGAACGATACCGCGCGCGCGAAACCCCTGATGCGCGATGCGATCGGCGCGCTGATTCGCTGGCAATCGAGTTCGCGCGAGGGCGTACTCCCCCCCTTCGACGAAGCATTCCTGCGCCGCGAGATGGAACTCATGCCCGAGTGGTATGTGACGCGTCACATCGGCCGGGAGGTCGACGAAAAGATGCGTGGCGTGCTCGACCGCACCTACGCGCTGTTGATCGCCAGTGCACGCGCACAGCCGCAAGTCTTCATGCTGCGCGATTTCATGCCGCGCAATCTCATGATCTGCGAGCCGAATCCCGGCGTGCTCGATTTTCAAGATGCCGTCTACGGGCCGATCAGCTATGACATTGCCTCGCTGTTGCGCGATGCGTTCATCGGCTGGGACGAAGAATTCGAGCTCGACTGCTTCGTTTATTACTGGGAGCACGCAAAAAAGGCGGGCCTGCCCGTGGATCCGGATTTCGGCGAGTTTTACCGGCAGATCGAATGGATCGGGCTGCAGCGGCACATCAAAATCTTGGGGTTGTTCGCGCGTCTGCATTACCGCGACGGCAAGCCGCGCTATTTGGCCGACTTGCCGCGCTTCGTCGGCTACGCGCGCAAAGTGAGCGGACGCTATCGCCCGCTCGCCGCGTTCGCACGCCTGCTCGACGAGCTCGACAGTCGCGCGCAGCAAGTGGGTTACACGTTCTGAACGCGCGATGACGAATGCCCTCACGACCGCCATGATTTTCGCCGCGGGCCGAGGCGAGCGGATGCGTCCGCTCACCGACACTCGGCCCAAACCCTTGCTCGAGGTTGGCGGCAAGCCGCTCATCGTGTGGCAGATCGAGCGCCTCGCCCGGGCGGGCTTCAGCACGATCGTCATCAACTATGCATGGCTCGGCGAACAAATCGAGGACGCGCTAGGCGATGGTGCGCGCTACGGCCTGCGGCTGCTCTATTCGCCCGAAGCACACGCGCTCGAAACGGCGGGCGGCATCGCGCAAGCGTTGCCGCTGCTCGAAGCCGACGGCTCACCCCGGCTATTCGCCGCCGTGAGCGGGGACATCTTCTGCGAATTCGATTACGCGCGCCTGCGCGCGCCGGCTGCGCGGCTGGCCGCCTCGGCGCAGCCGGGCATGCATCTCGTCATGGTGCCGAACCCGCCGTTTCATCCGCGTGGCGACTTTGCGCTCGACGCTACAGGACAGCTCTCGCTGGAAGGCATGGGCCGCTATACGTTCGGCAACATCGGCGTCTACGATACGCGCATGTTCCGGCCCCTTGCGCGTGGCGAGCGCCGCGCGCTGACACCGTACTACCGCGAAACGATTGCAGCCGGCCGCGCCAGCGGCGAACTGTACGAGGGACGCTGGGAAAACGTCGGCACCCCCGAGCAGCTGCGCGCACTCGATGCCGCACTGCGCGTGGCGAGCGCAACGAACTCCCGTTAAGCGTACCGCAGCCGACGCGAGGCCAGCCGATGCGGCAGGTAGCCGGTGGAGCGCAGCGCGTCGAACACCAAGCTCAAGCGCCTTCGCCGTGCGCTGCGGGTTCGGCTTGCCCACGGTGCGCGGCGCGCTGCTGCAGCGCCCACATCTGCGCGAACGCACCGCACGCCTCGAGCAGTTGCGCATGCGTGCCGCGCTCGACGATGCGCCCGTGGTCCATGACGATGATCTGCTCGGCATGCACGACTGTCGAAAGCCGATGTGCGATGAGCAGCGTCGTGCGCCCACGCGCGATGTGATCGAGTTCGTGCTGAATCGCGCGTTCCGAGCGCGAATCGAGGGCCGAGGTCGCTTCGTCGAACACGAGGATCGGCGGATTCTTGAGCAGCGTGCGGGCAATCGCGACGCGCTGCTTTTCGCCGCCCGACAGCTTGAGCCCGCGCTCGCCCACGGGCGTGTCATAACCGTTCGGCAAGCTTTCGATGAAATCGTGGATGTGCGCTGCGCGCGCCGCCGCGATCACTTCGTCGCGCGTCGCCGACGGTCGCCCATAGGCGATGTTGTAATAGATCGTATCGTTGAACAGCACGGTATCCTGCGGCACGATGCCTATCGCTGCGCGAAGCGAATCCTGCGTCACGTCGCGAATGTCCTGACCGTCAATCCTGATCGCCCCGCCGTTTTCGCGATCGAGATCGTAGAAACGAAACAGTAGCCGTGCGAGCGTCGATTTGCCCGAACCGCTCGGGCCGACCACGGCCGTAGTCGTGCCCGCCGCAATCGAGAACGCGACGTCCTCCAAAATGCCCCGCGAGCGCTCATAGCCAAAGCGCACGTGCTCGAAGCGCACCTCGCCGCCGCGCACGGCAAGCGGCTGCGCGCCGGGCCCATCGGGCACCTCGCGCGCGGCGCCGAGCAGCGTGAACATCCGGTCCATATCCGTTAGGCTTTGCTTGAGCTCACGATAGACCACGCCTAAAAAATTGAGCGGGATATAGAGCTGCAGCATGAACGTGTTGATCAGGACGAGATCGCCGAGCGTAAGCCGCCCCGCCATGACGCCCTGTGTCGCGCGCCATAGGATAAAGACCAGCGCGGCGCCGATAATCGTTTGCTGACCGAAATTGAGCACCGACAGGGAATTTTGCGACTTGATCGCGGCGGCACGATAACGCCGCAGGTTCTCGTCGTAGCGTCGCGCCTCCCACTCTTCGTTGCCGAAGTACTTGACCGTCTCGTAGTTGAGCAGGGAATCGATCGCGCGGGAATTGGCGCGCGAATCGAGCTCGTTCATGGTACGGCGAAAGTGCGTCCGCCATTCGGTCACTTTGACGGTGAATACGATGTAGGTCACCAGCGCGACGAATGCCACGATCGCGTAATAAGCCTCGTACTTGACGATGAAAAAGCCGAGCACGAGACCGACTTCGACGAGCGTCGGCAAGATGCTGTAAAGCGAGTACGAAATGAGCTGCGAAATACCGCGCGTCCCGCGCTCGATGTCGCGTGACATGCCGCCCGTTTGGCGCTCGAGGTGAAAGCGCAGCGACAGCGAGTGCAGATGGCGGAAGACCTTGAGGGCAAGCTGGCGAACAGCGCTTTCCGTGACCTTCGAAAAGAGCATTTCGCGCAGCTCGGTAAACAGCGATGTCGACAGCCGCACGAGTGCATAGGCCACGACGAGTAATCCGATCCCGCCCGCTAGCACGATCGCCGGTGCATGCTCCGCTCGCCCGAGCGCCGTCAATTGGCGCATCGATACAAGGCCGTCGACAATATGCTTCATCACGATCGGCACGCCGAGATTGGCGACCTTCGCGCCGATGAGGCACGACAAAGCAAGTGCGACGCGCCCCTTGTAGGCGGCAAGATAGGGCAGCAGCGAACGAATCGTCTGCCAATCGCGGCGAGCGCTGCCGGTGGCGGCGACAGGCGCGGGTTCGGAGGGTGCGCTATGGCGATGCATGGGTTCCGATCGGGGGCGAGGCCGCGCGTGCGGCGGATCGAGCAGCGGCGGTGCGACGCTTGCCCCGGCGTGCGGTGCGTGGAGCGCCTGGGCCTGACGTTTGCGTTTGCCCGTACAATTGCCGTGCTCGGCCTATTTGCTACCGCATTGTCGCAGGCTCGGCCCATTGTTGCAGAACAGGTGCCCCGATGACGCTTTCCACTTCGTTACTCCCGCAGAAAAGCTGCGCACTGCGTGTCGTGCCACAGCCGTCCGACGCCAACGTCCACGGCGACGTATTCGGCGGCTGGATCATGGCGCAAGTCGATATCGCCGGCTCCATTCCGGCGAGCCGGCGCGCCAACGGGCGGGTAGCCACCGTCGCCGTCAATTCGTTCGTTTTCAAGCAGCCGGTATTCGTCGGCGATCTACTCAGCTTTTACGCCGATATCGTGAAGACGGGCAGGACCTCGGTCACGATTTCCGTCGAAGTCTTCGCACAGCGTATGAGTCTGGCCGAGGAGGTCGTGAAAGTCACCGAGGCAACGCTCACCTACGTGGCAACCGACAAAGATCGCCGTCCGCGCGCGTTGCCTGAACTAGAAGAGCAATAAGCCATACAGTGCGCCGCGCGACCCGGCCCTATCTTTTGCCGAAAGGGCCCCGTCCGGGACAGGCGAGCGCAGGCTCAAGCCCGCACCGTACCGGCCTCGCTCGCGCGGCGCGTTGGCGGGCGCCGCAGTAAGGCCGGAATCGCATCGTGCGGCATCGGCCGTGAAAAGAAGTATCCCTGCATTTCGTTGCAGGCCCGCTCTTTCAAGAAGTCGAGTTGCGCGGCTGTCTCCACACCCTCCGCGATGACCTGCAAGTGTAGCGAATGCGCGAGGGCAATGATCGCCGACGTGATCGTCTCGTCGTCGCTCGATGCGCCGATGTCCGACACGAACGAGCGATCGATCTTGAGGCGATCCACGGGAAAGCGCTTCAAATAGCTCAAGCTCGAATAGCCGGTGCCGAAGTCGTCGATCGCGAGGCCGATACCGAGCGCGTGCAGTTCGTTGAGCATCGTCACGGCCTCCTCCGCGTTGCGCATGATCGTGCTCTCGGTCAATTCCAGCTCGAGATACTGCGGCGCCAGGCCCGTTTCCTCGAGAATCGCCATCACGAGTTTGGCGATATCGCGCTGCTGAAACTGCCGCGCCGATAAGTTGACCGACACGCGAGCCGGCGGCAATCCCTCGTCTTGCCACGCCTTGTTCTGCTTGCAGGCCTCGCGCAGCACCCATTCCGACAGCGGACCGATCAAGCCGCTTTCCTCCGCCACGGGGATGAAAGCGGACGGCGGGACGAGCCCCACTTCGGGATCGAGCCAGCGCACGAGTGCCTCCATGCCGACGATCCGTCCGGTTCCGATATCCACCTGCGGCTGATAGTGCAGCAGAAACTCGCCGTCGCGCAGCGCACGCCGCAACCGGCGCTCGAGGTTGAGCCGCGCGCCGACGCTCGTGTTCATCTCGGGCTGATAGAACTGGAATGTGTTGCGCCCCATGTCTTTCGCCCGATACATCGCGAGATCGGCCTTTTTGAGCAGCGTTTCGACGTCCTCTCCGTCTTGCGGAAAGAGGCTCGCCCCCATGCTGCAGCCCACGTAAAGCTCCGTGCCGTCGAGCCAGACCGGCTCGGAAATCGTCGCGCGCACGCGCTCCATCCAGCCGATCAGCGTTTTCTCGTCGACGGCATCGGTCAATACGATCACAAACTCGTCGCCCCCGTGACGCGCGACCGTGTCGCTAGGCCGCGCGCGGCGGGCGAGCCGCTCGCCGACCACCCCGAGCAGCCGGTCGCCGACGCTGTGGCCCAGGCTGTCGTTGACGTTCTTGAAGCCGTCCAAATCGATGAAGACGACGGCAAGCGGTTTGCCGCGGGCGATCGCATGCTCGAGCCGCTCGCGCAGTAAGTTGCGGTTGGGCAGCCGTGTCAGGCCGTCGTAGTTCGCCTGGTATTCAAGCTGTTCTTGGTAGCGGATCAGATCGGTAACGTCGTTGATGACGCCGATATGGTGCGTCGTGTTGCCGTCCGGATCGGGCACGGGCGCAATGAATAGCTGATTCCAGAACAACGCGCCGTCCTTGCGATAGTTGCGCAGCACGGCACTCACTTCTCGATTCGCGGCAAGACCTTCGCGAATGGCGACGAGGCCTTCCTGATCGCGATCGTCGCGCTGCAGAAAGCGGCAATCGTGGCCGACGACTTCCGCGGGATCGTAGCCCGTAATGCGTTTGAACGCCGGATTCGCGTATTCGATCACATGGCCGTTCTCGGCCGCCGCGGTGATCAGAATCGCATTGACGCTCGCATCGAGCGCGCGGCTTTGCAGGCGCAGCGCAAGATCGTTCCGCTTGCGATCGGTCGTATCGGTGTAGGAGCCCAGCACACCTATGACGGCGCCGTCGCCGTTCGTCAACGGAATTTTGCTCGTGATACCGGCCCGATGCACGCCGTCGATCAGCACCTGGAACTCGTGGTTCATCTTGGGCACGCCGGTGGCGATGACTTCTTCGTCGGCCTTGCGCAGCACGTCGGCCAACGCGGCCCACGGCATATCCTCGTCGGTCTTGCCGATCACCTGCTCCGTGTAGGCGAGGCCCGCATCGCGCGCGAACGCCATGTTGCACCCTAGATAGCGCGAATCGCGGTCCTTCCAAAAGATGCGCTGCGGAATGTTGTCGATGACGGTCTCGAGCATCTGGTTCGAGCGCTGCGCCTCGGCTTCCGCGTTGATCTGCTCGGTCACGTCGTCGGCGAGCACATACATCGCCGGACGGCCCATGAACGTCAAGGCGTGGTTCGTGATGTCCGCGCTCAGTGGGGTGCCGTCGCGGCGCTGCTGCCGCCAAACGCCTGCCGCCACTCGGCCGCGGCGCGGTGCGGCGTGCTCGCGCACGAGATACGATTCGAGCCGGGTGGCCTCGCCGGGTGAGCATAAATCCCGAATCGTCAGGCCGAGAAATTCCGCTTCGCTGTAGCCGTATTGTTCAACCGCGGCGGCATTCACGGCCAGAAAGCCGAGCGTCTCGCGATCGTAGATCCACATCGGCACGGGATGTGCGTCGAACAGCTCGCGAAAGCGCTCGTCGCTGCGGCGCATCGCCCGCGCCACGCGAATCTTCGCGCGCGCCGCGTTTTCCCTGACGCCGAACGTATAGATAAGCATCCCGCAGCCGGCGACCATCGTCACGATCAGCAGCAGCGTGGCGAGCCGCGTGGAATGGGCGGAGTCCGCCAGCGACGATTCGAGCGCCTCGTCCTGGCGTTCGCGCAGCTTGGCAAGTGCGGCATCGGCGATATCGAGCGCCGCGCCCACGCGCAGGTAGGCCGGCGCGACCCAGGCGCGCGCCTGCGCCGTATCGGCCCAGGCCGGGCTCGAAGCGGCCGGCCGCTGCGTCGCGCGCGCGAGCGCCGTGCGCAGGTCGCGCTCCGCCTCCTCGGCAAGCGCGAACAACGCATCGAGATCGCCGCGCATCGCTGTGTCGCCGCCCAGCGCTGCGCGCAGTTGCGCTTTCTCGCGTGCGAGCGTCGCCTCACGGTCCCGCGAGAAGGTCGCGCCGATGGGCACGCCGGTTTGCTCGAAGCGGCCGAGCGCCACCAGCCCGGAGCCGAGCGTCATGCGATAGTCGTCGAGTTCCCGCTTGGCGCTCATGGCGCGCATCGTGCGCGCGTCGGTCGCTCGCTCGCTGCGAATCTGCCCGTACGCGACGAACGCGTTTGCGCCGATCGCAGTTGCGGCGACCGCGATATTGATCAGCAGCCGTTTCGATAAAAAGGAATTCATGGATTCCGTACGCCGGTCGTATGGCGCGCCGTGGCGCGGGGAAATCCCCGCTCAGGGCGCTTAAGGGAGGTGCGGCGCGGCTTGCTAGTCTCCAAACACTAGGCGCGCCCGGCCCGTTGACCTTGGACCGGTCCGCGCCTTTACGCGCCAACCTATGGATAACGGCAGCGTTTGGGGCGGCTTGAGGGTGGCCGCCCGAATAATCGGCCGCCCGGATCAGCGGGCCAGTCCGAATTCGAGCATCGCCGGCAGGAAATCGTGGCTCGGCTCGCTTTTTCGCGTCAGTTTCGTCAGCACATAGCGCTTTAACGGGTCCAACTGCGCCCAGCGTTCGGCGCTCGGCGCCGGCAAGCCGGCGAGCCGGCTATGCTGCTGCAGCGCGTCCGGAACGGCCGCCGCGTTGCGCCAGGCCGGTTCGGCCTCGGGCGTAAACCATTCGGGCTCGATATTCGCGTGCGTGCGCATCATCTCGAACAACGCATGATCGAAGTTCGGCTCGATAACGGCGTCCTCATCGACGGGAAACCGCGCGAGCAACGTGCGGTCGACGAGCGGCAGCAGTTGCCATTGCGCGAGCGAGATGCGAAGGCCGAATCGATCCAGATTGAAGCGGACCGACATCGGCATGTAGGTGAGATTCTCCGACGATACCCGCTCGAAATCGAACATCAGCGGCGTTTCATGCAGTCCCATGGCGGTTCCTTTGCGCGCTTGCGCCCGGTCGTGCGGGCAGACGCCGCCCGCTTCGGGTATTTTAGAACCTTCTGCATGGAGCGCAGGCCGATGCGCAAACCTCGGCAAGCCGGAGCGTGCGCGACAGCGCATCGTGCCCCGAACGCCGCGCAGAGCAGGACCTAGACCAGGAGCGACCTTGAACGAACCGTTGGACAACGCCGAAGAAAGCGGCGTCATCGAGCAAAAAGTGCACCGGCATCGCAGCGGTGTCATCGATACGACGCTGGACCACGTGGGTCAGGAATGGCCCGTCGCGCTCGTGTTTAACGGCATCTCGCACGCCGTCATGATGTGTACGCCGCGCGAGCTCGAGGCGTTCGCCGTCGGCTTTGCGATTTCGGAGGGCATCGTCGAGCGCGGCAGCGATATTCGCGATATCGAGGTCACGTTCCATCGCGATGGCGTGCTGTTGCCCTACGCCCAAGTCGAACTGACGATCGCGCAGCAAGCGTTCGTCGCACTGAAAGCGCGGCGGCGAGCACTGGCCGGCCGCACAGGCTGCGGCGTATGCGGCATCGAGAGCATCGACTTGCTCGACCTGTCTCCCGAGCGCGTGCCGGATACGGGTTTTCTCGCGCGGCTCGCGCCCGCGGCGATCGCGCGCGCGGCCAGCGAACTGCCGGCGCACCAAGCGCTGACGCGCATGACGGGCGGCCTGCATGCCGCCGCCTGGTGCGACGCCGACGGCGCGATCTTGCTCGCGTTCGAGGATGTCGGGCGCCACAACGCGCTCGACAAGTTGATCGGCCGCCTTGTGCGCGATCGGCTCGATCCGACGAACGGCTTCGTATTCCTATCGAGCCGTGCGAGCTATGAACTGGTGCGCAAGGCGGCGCGCGTCGGTATTCCGATGGTGGCGACGATCTCGGCGCCGTCCTCGCTCGCGATTACGCTTGCGCGGCAAGCCGGCATTCGACTCGTCAGTTTTTGCAGAGCGTCGAGCTACGTCGAGTACGACGCTTCGTAGCCTCGGCATACCCCTTTACCCCTTTACCCCTTTACGCCTTGGCTTTCGCCCCCTGCTCGCCTTTCGGCGCCCGTTCGCGTGACGCTCAGGTAGCGCCTGCCTAATCGAATTGCCGAAAATCCGGCTTGCGCTTCTGAAAGAATGCCGTCATGGCTTCGCGCGCTTCGGGGGCGAGCAGCATCTTGCCGAAGTGAAGCACCTCTTCCCGCATGCGCTCGGCAACCTCCGGTTCGTGCGCGCGTTTCAGCAGACTCTTCGTCACCCGCAGCGACGATGCCGGCAGCGCGGCCAGCTTTACCGCTTGTGCGCGCGCGAACGCATCGACTTCGCCGGCTGGCAGCAAGCGATTGACGAGGCCCATTCGATGCGCTTCCTGGGCGTCGAACGCTTCACCGAGCAGCAATTTCTCAGCGGCCAGCGCGTAGCCGGCGATGCGTGGCAGCAGCAGGCTAGAAGCGGCTTCGGGACAGAGCCCCAACTGCGAAAACGGCAGCGAGAACGTCGCGGAATCGGCCGCATAGACAAGATCGCAATGAAGCAGCAACGTCGTGCCGATACCGACGGCCACACCTGCCACTGAAGCGACGATCGGCTTTTGCGCGCGGCTGATGTGCCGCAAGAACTGAAGCACGGGCGCGTCTTCGCCGGTCGGCGGCGATTTCATGAAGTCTTCGAGGTCATTGCCCGCGCTGAACACCCCCTCGCCGCCGCGGACAAATATCGCGCGTACCGCCGCATCCTCATGCGCCTCAGCCAGGGCATCGGCCATCGTCTGATACATCGCCGCCGTGATCGCATTCTTTTTCTCGGGCCGATTCAGGGCGATCGTCATCACACCGTCGGTGCTGCGTTCGACCACAATGTCCATCGTCTCTCTCCATAGGAAAACGGCTCACGGCCCCGGAGGATCACCCCAAGGCTCGCGAACCGTCATTGCGGGTTCACGGCGCCGTTACAGCCGCTCGATAATGCCCGCCGCGCCCATACCGGTGCCGACACACATCGTCACCATGCCGTACTTGAGATTGCGACGACGTAGACCATGTACGACGGTCGAGGCGCGAATCGCGCCCGTCGCGCCGAGCGGGTGGCCGAGCGCGATCGCGCCGCCAAGCGGATTGACCTTGGCCGGGTCCAAACCGAGTTCGCGGATCACCGCCAGCGATTGCGCAGCGAATGCCTCATTGAGTTCGATCCAGTCGAGATCGTCCTGCTTGAGGCCCGCTGCCTTGAGCGCGGCCGGAATCGCTTCCTTCGGGCCGATGCCCATCACTTCGGGCGGCACGCCGCGCACGGCGAAACTCACGAACCGCGCGAGCGGCGTCAACCCGAACTGCTTGAGGATCTTTTCCGAAACGACGATCAGCGCGCCGGCACCGTCCGACGTCTGCGAGCTGTTGCCCGCCGTGACCGAGCCCTTGTTGGCGAAGACCGCACGCAATTTGGCGAGTCCGTCGAGCGTCGTATCCGGGCGGGGACCTTCGTCGAGCGCAATCTCGCGTGTCTTCGTCTTCACTTCGCCCGTCGCGAGATCGGGCACACGCTCGACGATCGCGTAGGGCGCAATCTCATCGTTGAACTCGCCGGCCTGCTGTCCGGCGATGGCCTTCCGATGCGATTCGAGCGAGAAGCGGTCCTGATCCTCCCGGCTCACCTTCCAGCGCTCGGCTACGCGCTCGGCCGTCAATCCCATGCCGTAAGCGATACCGATATTTTCGTCCCTATCGAAGATATGCGGCGACATGGACGGCGTGTTGCCCATCATCGGCACCATGCTCATCGATTCGCAACCGCCCGCGATCATCGCGTCGGCCTCGCCCACACGAATGCGATCGGCCGCCATGGCCAGCGCCGTCACGCCCGACGCGCAAAAGCGGTTGACCGTGACACCCCCGACAGATTGCGGCAAACCGGCGAGCAGGGCGCCGATCCGCGCAACGTTCAGCCCTTGCTCGGCCTCGGGAATCGCACAGCCGACGATCGCATCTTCGATGACCTTTGTATCGAGCCCAGGCACCTGCGCCACAGCCGCTCTGATCGCGTGAACCAACAGCTCGTCCGGCCGCGTGTTTCTAAACGCGCCGCGCGGCGCCTTGCCGATCGGTGTGCGGCTCGCCGCGACGATATATGCGTCTTGCAATTGTTTGCTCATTTGGAGCTCCTGAAATAAAACGCCGGGCCGTCCCAAGTTTTATTTCCCTCCTCGGGGGGACCTGGCGCGCAGCGCCAGGTTGGGGGGCCCTTTTCGCCTTAGTTGCGCACCGGCTTGCCGGTCTGCAGCATGCCCATGATTCGCTCTTGCGTCTTTTGCGTGCCGAGCAAATCGACGAATGCGCGGCGCTCGAGCGTGAGCAGCCACGCTTCGTCGACAAGGCTGCCCGCTTCGATCTCACCGCCGCACACGACTTCGGCGATACGCGAGGCGATCAGAAAATCGTGCGCGCTGATGAAATTACCGTCGCGCATATTCACGAGCTGTGCCTTGATCGTCGAGATCGCCGAGCGGCCCGCAACCGGAATCTGCTTGGCCGGCAGCGGCGGACGGTAGCCTGCGGCCGCGAGCGCGCGCGCTTCCTTCTTGGCCGTATCGAGCAGTTCGAACACGTTGAACACGATCGTGTCCGACGGTTTCAAATAACCCATTGCACGCGCTTCGAGTGCCGAGCCCGATACCTTTGCCATCGCCGCGTTCTCGAACGACTTCGACAGGAATTTGAGCAACTCGCCGTTCGATGCGCCGACGGCTGCCGCCGCGTCGGCCGCGCGCAGCACGGCTTCCTTCAAACCGCCACCCGCGGGCACGAGGCCCACGCCAACTTCCACCAGACCGATATAGCTTTCGATGTGCGCTACGCGCTTCGCACTATGGAGCATGAGCTCGCAGCCCCCGCCCACCGCGATGCCCGAGACCGCCGTCAAGACGGGCACGCTCGCGTACTTGACGCGCAGCATGGTCTGTTGGAATTTCTTGACGAACGGCTCGATACCTTTGGCGCCACCCATCATGAAGGCGGGCATCGCTTCTTCGAGGTTGGCGCCGGCCGAGAATGGGCCGCCCGGCGTGCCGAGCTTGAGCGACGTAGGCTGCCAGACGACAACGCCCCGGTAGGACTTCTCCGCCAATTCGATCGCTTGCACGAGACCATCGAGCACGCTAGGGCCGATCGTATTCATCTTGGTCTTGAACGAGACGATGACGACGTCGTCCTCGCCGGCGCGCGCATCGACCCAAGCGCGAACCGAATCGGTCTCGAACAGGGTCTTGCCGTAGGTCTTCGGATCGACCCCGGTCTCGCCGACGAGCGGCGCACGGAATACTTGCTTTTCGTAGATCGGGAGCGTCGAGCGCGGCTCAAACCGACTCGCTGCGGGGGACCAAGAGCCTTCGCGCGTATGCACGCCGCCCTGCTCGGCAACGGCGCCCTCGAACACCCACGATGGCAGCGGTGCACTCGCGAGCGCCTTGCCCGCGGCGATATCTTCGCGCACCCATTCGGCCACCTGCTTCCATCCCGCGGACTGCCAGCCCTCGAACGGACCTTCGTTCCAGCCGAAGCCCCAGCGGATCGCCAGGTCGACGTCGCGCGCGTTTTCGGCGATCGCCTCCAGGTGCACCGCGATGTAATGAAAAACATCGCGGAAGATCGACCATAGGAATTGCGCCTGGGGGTGCTCCGACTCGCGCAGCAGCTTCAGGCGTTCGGCGGGCGGACGCTTCAGGATGCGGCCCACGAGCTCGTCCGCCTTCGCACCGCTTTCGACGTACTCGCCCGTTTTCGCGTCGAGCACCTTGATCGTTTTGCCTTCCTTCTTGTAGAAGCCGGCACCTGTCTTCTGGCCGAGCGCGCCCTTGGCGACGAGCGCCGCGAGTACGGCCGGCGTCTCGTAAACAGCGAAGAACGGATCGTCGGCGAGGTTGTCCTGCATCGTCTTGATGACGTGCACCATCGTATCCAGACCGACGACATCGGCGGTGCGGAACGTCGCCGACTTTGCGCGGCCCAAACGCGAACCGGTCAGATCGTCCACTTCGTCAAAGCCCAGCCCGAACTTCGCGGCTTCCGCGGCCACCGCGAGGATCGAGAAGACGCCGACGCGATTCGCGATGAAGTTCGGCGTATCCTTCGCACGCACGACGCCCTTGCCGACCACGCTCGTCAGAAACGATTCGAGATCGTCGAGGATCTGCGGCTGCGTATGTGCGGTCGGGATCAGCTCAACCAGGTGCATATAGCGCGGCGGGTTGAAAAAATGCACGCCGCAAAAGCGTGCCTTCAACGCGTCGGAAAATCCTTCCGACAAGTGAGTAATCGACAAGCCCGAGGTATTGGTCGCGAAAATCGCATGCGGTGCGAGGTGCGGTGCGACCTTCTTGTACAAGTCGTGCTTCCAGTCCATCCGCTCGGCGATCGCTTCGATCACGAGATCGCAGTCGGCGAGCTGGGCGATATCGTCCTCGTAGTTCGCGGGCTCGACGTAGCGGGCATCGTCCTTTACCCCGAACGGTGCGGGCGACAGTTTTTTCAGATGCTCGATCGCCTTCAGCGCGATCGCGTTCTTCGGGCCTTCCTTGGCCGGAAGATCGAACAGCAGCACCGGCACCTTGGCATTGACCAGGTGCGCTGCGATCTGCGCGCCCATCACACCGGCGCCGAGCACGGCCACCTTGCGAATGATCAGATTGCTCACGTCTATCCTCCCTCGGAGTCATGCATTTTTGCGGGCTCGACGCGCGCCGGTAGCGGTAGCGCATATCGTCACAATCGAGCCGCAGTCATCGAATTCGGCGGCGCACCGGATTCTGTGCGCCGCCCGGTTTCGGCGTTTCGCTTAGAACAGCGACGCGTCGATTTCCATCAGCGTCTTCGAACCCGCGCGCGCCTCGCGGATCGTCTTGGCCGTCTCGGGCAAGAGCTTCGCGAAATAGAAGCGCGCCGTCGCAAGCTTGGACTTGTAAAACGGATCGCCGGACGCTTCGTGGTCGAGTGCGATACGGGCCATGCGCGCCCAGAAGTACGAGAACACCAGATGCCCGACAGTGCGCAGATACGGCACGGCCGCGGCGCCCACTTCATCCTGGTTTTGCATCGCCTTCATGCCGATTTCCATCGTGAGCTTCTGCACCTTGTCGCCGATATCGGCGAGCGGGTTGACGAACTCCTGCATTTCCGGCTTGACGCCTTCCGCTTCGACGAAATCCGTCACGAGCTTGCCGAACTTGCGCAGCTTCGCTCCCATGTCGCCGAGCACCTTGCGGCCGAGCAGATCGAGCGACTGCACCGCGTTCGTGCCTTCGTAGATCATGTTGATGCGGGCATCGCGCACGTACTGCTCCATGCCCCATTCCTTGATGAAGCCGTGGCCGCCGAAGATCTGCATCGCGTGGTTCGTGGACTCGAACGCGTTATCGGAGAGGAACGCTTTCAAAATCGGCGTGAGCAACGCGACGAGATCCGCCGCTTCCTTGCGCACGGCTTCGTCGCCATGCGAGAACTCCTTGTCGATCTGCAGGGCCGACCAGTACGCGAACGCGCGCGCGCCTTCCGCGTAGGCCTTTTGCGTGAGCAGCATACGGCGCACGTCAGGATGGACGATGATCGGGTCGGCGGCCTTCTCGGGCGCCTTCGGACCTGTCAGCGAACGCATCTGCAGACGCTCCTTCGCATAGACGAGCGAGTTTTGATAGGCGACCTCGGTGAGACCGAGGCTTTGCATGCCGACGCCCAAGCGCGCCGCGTTCATCATGACGAACATCGCCTGCAACCCGCGGTTGGGCTCGCCGACGAGCCAGCCCTTCGCGTTGTCGAGGTTCATCACACAGGTGGCGTTCGCGTGAATGCCCATCTTGTGCTCGATCGAACCGCACTGGATGCCGTTGCGCTCGCCGGGCTCGCCCGCCGCATTCGGGACGAACTTGGGCACCACGAACAGCGAGATGCCCTTGGTTCCCGGAGGCGCATCGGGCAGACGCGCGAGGACGAGATGAACGATGTTCTCGGCGAGATCGTGCTCGCCGCTCGAGATGAAGATCTTCGTGCCGGAGATCAGGTAGGAGCCGTCGCCGTTCGATTCCGCCTTCGTGCGCAAGATGCCGAGGTCGGTGCCGCAATGCGGCTCGGTCAGACACATGGTGCCCGTCCATTCGCCCGCCACGAGCTTGGGCAGGTACACCTTCTGCTGCTCGGGCGTGCCGTGCGCGCGCAGGCATTCGTAGGCGCCGTGCGAGAGGCCCGGGTACATCGTCCAGGCCTGGTTCGCCGAGTTCAGCATTTCGTAGAGCGCGTTGTTCACGAAAGCGGGGAGCCCCTGGCCACCATACTCGGGATCGCAGCCGAGCGCGGGCCAACCGGCGTCGACGTATTGACGATACGCCTCCTTGAAGCCCTTGGGTGTCGTCACGACACCGTCGCCCGCATACGTGCAGCCTTCTTGATCACCGCTCTGATTGAGCGGGAACAGCACCTCCGCGCAAAACTTGCCGGCCTCTTCCAGCACTTGATTGATCGTGTCGGCATCGAGATCGGCGTGCTTGGGCATGCCCTTGATTTCGGCTTCGACGTTGAGCAGTTCGTGCAGCACGAAATGCATGTCGCGCAGCGGCGCGGCGTACTGACCCATGACTTCCTCCAAAGGTTTCAGCGAGTGAGCTCGAGCCGGTCCGTTAGGTCCACGCGCCGAACATGATCTTTACGGCAACTGACGGCTTTCGCTCCGATACGAAACGATCGTCTTTTCCAGCGCGGCCCACGTGAGGCGTTCGGCATCGGGCAGATGCAAGAAGCGCGCGTCATGATGCAGACCGAGCGTGAAGCTATACAGTTCGAACAGCATCAGGTCCGGATCGGTATCCGGACGCAGATGCCCTTCTTCAACGGCTTGCGAAATCGCCCGCAGCAATGCCGCCCGCCACGTCGTGACGCTCGACACCAGTTCCTGGCGCACGGGGTTCTCGCCCCGATCGTCGTACTCGACCGCACCGCTGATATAGATGCATCCCGTCGTCACTTCCTGAATGCGTTTCTCCATCCAGCGGCCCAGCATCGCGCGCAAGCGCGGCAAACCGCGCGGCTCGCGCAGGCTCGGGAAGAACACTTCCTGCTCGAAGCGGCGGTGGTATTCGCGCACGACTTCGACTTGCAAGTCCTCGCGCGAGCCGAAATGCGCAAATACACCGCTCTTGCTCATCTGCATCCGATCCGCGAGCAGGCCGATCGTCAAGCCCTCAAGCCCGTCGCGGCTCGCCAGATCGAGCGCTGCCTCTAGAATCGCGGCGCGCGTTTGTTCACCTTTTCGCATAGCCTCTCTAACCGTTCCTATCACTGAGCCACTTAAAATCGAACGGCCGTACTATTATTAAACGCGGCCGTCCCTGAAACAAGGACTTTATTAGAAACCGGAATCTAACCGCGCAGGGGGCACGGCGTGGGGATTGCCGTGCCTAGTCGTATCCGCCCACCGTCAACAGCTTCATCACGGCGCGGTACACGGCGTAGGCAAACCAATTCGTCAGACGCTCCGGCAGAGGCCGTGCCGCATAGCGAGCGGCGTCGATCGGGCAAGCCTCTTCGAACGCCGCCAGCATCGCGCCCCGAAGCTCACCGATCTCGGGGTGTTCGATGAGCACGACGTTCGCCTCGTTGTTCAACACGAGGCTCAGTGCATCGAGGTTCGACGAACCCACCGTCGCCCAATCGGAATCGACGACAGCCACTTTGCCGTGCAGCATCGCTTTCTCGTATTCGGCGATTCGCACACCCGCGTTCAAGAACGTTCTGTAAAGATAGGGCACGGCGCGGTCGAGCACGGCGAATTCCTTCCGGCCGATCACGAGACGCACGTCCACGCCGCGATGCGCAGCCCGCACCAGGGCGCCGCGCAATTTGCGTCCGGGCATGAAATAGGGATTCGCCAATAGGATTTCTTGCCGCGCGCGGCCGATCGCGACGAGATAAGCCTTCTCGATGGCGCGCCGATTCACGAAGTTATCGCGTGCGACGAACGCGACGCTCGGCGCTTTGAGCGCTCGGTCGGGTGCTTGCGTCGAGGCCGCCCGCCTTGGACCGCCTGCCGAAGAGATGGCCCTGGCCGCCCGCGCTAGCGGCACCAGCGCGCGCGACACCGATTCGGCGTAGGGCCGGTGGCCGAATGTGAGGCGCCGCCACTGTGCGTCCAACGCGTTGCTCACGTGCAGGACGACCGGCCCGGTCAGTTCGACCGCAAAGTCCCATGTAGGGCGCAGCGGACGCTCGCTCGTCGGCGCGAGATCATCGACGATATTGATGCCGCCGCAAAATGCGACGCGTTCGTCGACCACCGCGAGCTTGCGATGCGTGCGAGACAGGCCGAAGCGCCCGAACAACAACCCGAAGCCGAACCATCCCGCGTTGTAGATACGATGCTCGACGCCGGCTGCGGCCCATTCATCGAACAGCGCGAGCCGCCCCGTTCCGAGACCGTCGGTTATGACGCGCACGCGCACACCGCGTTGCGCGGCGCGCAAGAGCGCATCGGAGACGCGGCGCCCGGTCTCGTCGTCGCGAAAGATATAGGTCTCTAATGCCACGCTGGTACGGGCGGCATCGACATGGTCGATCAGTGCGCGGAAGTAGTCGGGGCCGCTCCTGAAGAGCCGTACCTCGTTGCCAGCCGTGAATCGGAGCCTCGATGCGCGACGCCGCGATACGAGCGCCCGGCCGATGCGCGCAAGACGACGCGCGCCGCGTTGGGTCATGCGCCCTCGGCCCTCTGCCGCGACGGGCTCACCTCTGACCCGTGCGCGCGCAAGCGGCGCGGCAACTGCAGGATCGCGTCGCGATTGGACGAGGAAAAGCAGCGCGCTGCGGCTTGCTCGTAGGGCAGCCAAAGATAGGCGGTGTGCTCGCGGGGAGCGAGTGTGACGTCGAGCCGGCGCGGCACTTCGAGCCCGAACCAGTGCTCGACGTTGCGCGTAACGCCTTCGGCGTAGCGATGCCGCCAAACGGGATAGATTTCGTATTCGATGAGCTCGCCCCAGTCGACGAGCGCATCGTTGGGCACCAGCGGGCCGCCGACGACAATGCCTGTTTCTTCGGCCACTTCCCTCGTCGCGGTTTCCCGCAGCGGCTCCTCGATGCGGTCTTTCGAGCCCGTTACCGACTGCCAAAAGCCCGGGCGATCCGCCCGTTCAATGATCAGGACGTCCAATGCCGGCGTGTAGATGACCACAAGGACGGATTCTGGGATTTTCGGCGGTTTGCGCATGGTGCTCGATCGGTTCGTGCTTGCCCGTCAGCATAACGCGCGAACCGGATAAGCGCGACACCCGGCCGCCACCCGGCAATCCCGGACACGGTAGGTAGCCCGCCCCTACTCGGCGTTCACGCCGCCTGCACGGCTAGGCCGCTCGTTCGCGCCTCGGTGTCGCCGCCACCATCCGATGTTTTGAACGCGGACACCGCCTCCTTCAACTTAGTCGCCTGCTCGTCCAGACACTGCGCCGCGCTCGCGGCTTCCTCCACGAGGGCCGCGTTGCGCTGCGTGACTTCATCCATATGGCTGACCGACCGATGGACTTGCTCGATGCCCTGGCTTTGCTCTTCGGACGCCGTCGCGATCTCGCCTACGATGTCCGAAACCTGCTTGATCGACTGCTTGACCTCGAGCATCGTCGCACCCACCTCGCCCGCCTGCTTCGAGCCGTCGTCGATCACCGCCAGCGATGACGCGATCAGATCTTTGATTTCCTTCGCAGCCGTTGCGCTGCGCTGGGCGAGCGACCGGACCTCGCTCGCGACCACGGCAAAGCCTCGCCCTTGCTCACCCGCACGCGCCGCCTCCACGGCCGCATTCAGCGCGAGGATGTTGGTCTGAAAAGCGATACCCTCGATGACGCTCGTAATCTCTGAAATCTTCGCCGAGCTGCTGCTGATGTTCTCGATGGTGTTCACCATTTCCTGCACCGCCTCGTTGCCCGCGTCGGCCAAGCGGGTAGCACTCGCTGCCAACGCATTCGCCTCGCGCGCGTTATCCGTGTTGTGTCTCACGGTCTCGGTGAGCTCGGTCATGCTCGCGGCGGTCTCCTCGAGCGAGGCCGCCTGCTGCTCCGTGCGCGAGGACAGATCCTGGTTGCCGCTCGCGATTTGCGCAGCCGCCACCGTGACTGATTCCGTCGATGTTCGGATCCCGCGGATGGTATCGGCCAATTGCCGGTCCATCTTCTTCAGCGATTCGAGCAGGCGACCGAACTCGTCCCGAGCGGTGATGACGATTTCGTTTTCGAGTCTGCCTTCGGAGATACGACGAGCGACGGTCAAAGCCTGACCGAGCGGCTTGGAAATCGCCCTACCCAGATAGACGGAAACACCGACGCCCAAGGCAGCGCCCGTCGCCAGCAGCCCGGCTAGGGTCCAGAACAGCAAATGGTACGTGGTCCGGCTCTGGGTCGTATCTCGCTGCGCCGCCGCGGTGCTCAACTGGCCGAGCTGCCTTAGGTCTTTGTACAAGGTACCGGCGACCGGCGCCAGCCGTTCTTGAGCTGCTCGCCCGCCGTCGTAATCACCATTGCTCAACGACGCGAGAACCTGGTCCGTGATCGATTCGAACTGCGGCACCATGCGCCTGACCTCATCCCTCATCGCCTGCGATTTTGGGTCGTCCGTGAGATCCACCTGTTCGTAGCGCGCCAGTGCGTCCTTCAGTATTTTGCGCGAGGCACCGATATGCGCGAGCATCGCCGGCGTCTGGCTCGGATCGCCGACAGCCTCGATTTCACGCATTTGCAAACGGATATCGAATTGGGCGGAACGCGCATCCGCGAGATCAACGATGGGAGCCGTGTCTCTTAGGTAGGAGGCGTGAATGTTGCGATCGAGGTGCTTGAGGCCGGACAGTCCCAGCACCCCGATCAAAATCATGAGTAATACGCATACGCCGAACGCCAATGCGATTTTGAATTTGATCGAGTACACGACTTTCATGGCGATGTTCCTAGGTGGTTCGTTGGCGTCTCGGCGGCGTGCCTGTGCCCTTTACGGCGACGGCGTTTGCTGAAAAAGGACGCGCTCAATCGCCGATGAGCTTATCGAGGACGCGCCGCCTTCTAGCCAAAGCCGCCCGGAATGCCGATGAATCGGCACCCGGGCGCCAGTCCTCGTGCGAGGGTCAAAGCCCGAAGTAAGTCTCGCGCACCGCGTCGCTTGCCTCGAGTTCCTCGCGCGTGCCCGACACCCGAACCTTGCCGTGGTCGAGCAGATAGCCGCGATCGGCCAAGTCGAGAAACGCGATGTTCTGCTCGGCGATCAAAAGGGACGTGCCGTCGCCGATAGCCGCACGCAGCGCGTCGATCACATGCTTGACGAAAACCGGTGCGAGCCCCGAGGAAGGCTCGTCCATCAGCAAGAGGCGCGGCTCGGAGATCAGCACCTTCGCAATGCCGAGCATCTTGCGCTGGCCGCCCGACAAGCTGGCCGCGGCGGCACTGCGCCGTGCGGCCAGGTCGGGGAACAGCTCGAACAGCACTTCTTTGCGCTGGCGGATCTTGGCTTGGGGCATGAAGTAGCCGCCAAGCGCGATGTTTTCGTCGATCGACAGCGTCGGGAACACCCCGAGCTCGGACATGAACGCGATTCCGCGCCGGATCCGCTGGTCGGGCCGCAGCGTGTCGATGCGCTCGCCGTCGAGCGTGATTCGCCCGCCCATGCAGGGCAGTAAGCCGATCAGCGTGCGCAGCAGCGTGGTCTTGCCTGCGCTGTTCGCACCCAGCAGCAAGACGGTTTGCCCCGGATCGACCTGCATGTCGACGCCCCAGAGCACTTGCATGGCGCCGTAGCCGGCCTCCACGCCTTCGATAGCAAGGGATGCCGTCATCATGCCACTCCAATGAATGCCGCGATTACTTCCGGGTCGCGCGAGGCGGTCGCGAGCGGCCCCTCGAACAGCATGCGCCCGGCGCCGAGCACGATGACACGCTCGGTAATGCGATTGAGGAATTCGAGCAAGTGCTCGACTACGATCATGGCGATTCCGCGCGCCGACAGCTTTTGCAGCAACTCGGCGACAACGTTCAGCTCGGCCGGGTTGAGCCCCGCACCGATCTCGTCGACGAGCAGCAGTTTCGGCCGCGTCGCGAGCGCGCGCCCGAGATCGAGCAGCTTTTGCTGGTTCACCGTGAGCGAGCCGGCAATGCGCGAGGCCACGCCTATCAGCCCGATGTCGTCGAGGATCGGCTCGATCTCGCGCGGATCCAGACGCACGCTGCGCGCCGCAACCTCGATGTTCTCCCGCACCGTCATATCGCGGAAGACCTTCGGCACTTGGAACGTGCGGTTGATGCCAAGATGCGC
>Ga0157370_10000326_pt1 | contig 59716 bp, 49 predicted proteins | sample C35metaG_FD_113463 | JGI IMG/M metagenome (GOLD analysis project Ga0157370, IMG submission 113463) | Corn rhizosphere microbial communities from Kellogg Biological Station, Michigan, USA - C3-5 metaG | ecosystem: Host-associated > Plants > Roots > Rhizosphere > Soil | place: USA: Michigan...
GCCAATTGTTTTTCTGAAACAGCCGTTGTGTTCGATGAGCACGAAACACATAGCGGAAGATCTGAAATACAACATTGGATAGCTAAGGCAAACGAGGAATACAAAACGAGAGTTGAGCCATTAGAATATAATGAAACGGAAAGTATCCTGTTAGCCAAGATTTCAGGAACTTTCGAGGGCAGCCCTATCGTTTTGAAATATCATTTTCAGATGAAAGACGGCCATATACAGTCACTGAAAATTACAGGATAATATCATTAGTTTTCGCCTGGCGCTGACCAAAATATCGGTTACCATCGAAGTCTTGATTTTGAGAAAAAAAGTGAATGAACAGGAGGTTGATTTTCTAAGCCGTAACCAACCGGACATTGTTATCAATTGCTGTGTTAATTGTCACGTTTAATTTAAACCAATAACGTCGTTTATTTGTTAATACCAGATGCAAGAGCATAAAGATATTTTAACAACCATTTTGACTGTAGCTACTCAACGCGGTACTGAAAAGAGTACCTGCCCATCAGAAATTGCCCGTATGTTATTCCCCGAAGACTGGCGTGAACACATGAAAGATGTTGTTGATGTGGCGATCGATTTGCATCATCAGGGCAAAGTAGCAATTACTCAAAAAGAGGTGCGTATTGATGTGAATCACATTAAAGGGCCTATTCGCATAAAGATCCTATGAAAATGAATAAGGAAGGCACAAATTTTCAATTAAAAATCTGCTACTTATAAGCCAAAGCCAGGTATCTGCCATGATGACTTACACAGTCTGGCGCAAGGGTTTTATAATGAGCGGGATGGTTGGGTTTGATATAAATATTTGCGAAAATCTCATCCAGTCGTTCACGAAAAGATGAGGCAACGGTATGTACGTAGTCAGGTGAAAACTCAGTTTTGGTGAAGTAAATTACCTGGTTGATGGTTACCGATCCGGTGATGGCTGGATCAGGATTTAGCAGTTTGCAGCATAAACCCGTAGGCGCAAACTTTCTGATGCCCGTTTCGCGGTTGTGGATTTTATAGGCCGATTCCTTCATGCTCCATAACCGCCATACCATTTCATCGGCATTGACTGCAGCAACAATTAGCATCTGTTCTTCTTTGGTGAAAATTTTATCCAGATAACCCTTTCTTCGCCAGTTGCTTTGTGTGCTGGCAAGAACTAAATCTACAATGTCGTTGCCGATCATTTTTCACTTAATTTTTCTTTAATTACTTCGATGGAAGCCTTGACGGTGAGCATTTTTTCCATCGAGGTGTTATCAATTGTAATACCAAATTCTTCCTCTACATCCAGAACAATATCAACCAGATTGGCCGAATTGATATTTAAATCTTTGATGAAATCAGAATCTTTATTCAGGTTATCTAACGCTGCCGAAACTGGTGCGTAAGTAGTAATGATGGGTTTCAGTTTATTAATTATTTCTTCGTTGCTCATGGGTTATATTTTCTAAAAATGATACAGGCGTTAACGTCTCCGAAACCGAAGCTTGCCTTTATTAGGGTATTGATGTTGGTTACTTTTAAAGTTTGCGGAATCCTCTCAACATCAATTAATTCAGCTATTGCCGGGTTTAAATCTTCACAATTTACATTAGGAAAAAGGAAATCCTGATGGATCTGCAATACCGATGCCACACACTCGATACTGCCCGAAGCTGTTAAGCAATGACCTGTCATTCCCTTTAAAGCATTAATATCAGGAAAATCACTGCCTTTTCTGTTTAAAGCAATGGTCCAGTTTTTGATTTCCAATGCATCCATAGCGGTAGCCGTTAAATGGCCATTGATCGCGTCAATTTCATGTGCTTCAACTCCTGCATTCTCAAGACTCTTCACAATACACCGTTGCACTGCTGTAGGGTTAGGAGCAGTCATGGTTCCGGCGCCTCTTTGTCCGCCCGAATTCGAATGGCCACCTAAAATTTCCGCGTATATTTTCGCGCCGCGGGCTTCGGCATGAGGCAATGATTCTACCACGAAAGCACCAGCGCCACTTCCAGGTACAAAGCCACTTGCAGTTGCACTCATGGGTCTGGAGCCTTGGGTTGGCGTATCATTATGTTTATAAGTGCAAACTTTCATACCGTCAAACCCGCCCCAAATGTAGGGGCCACTGTCGCTGGTTGCGCCCGCAAGAATTACCGTTGCCTGGCCGGTTTTAATGCGTTCATAAGCGGTGAGCAGACTTTCTGTACCCGTGCAGCAGGCCGACGAATTGGTAGAAATTTGATTGCCCAAGCCAATTTTCCCGGAAAGGTAGGCACTAACGCCGCTGTTCATTGTTTGCGCGACAACTGTACTGCCTAATCTTCTTATTTCTAATTTATCAATAGTGTAAATGGCCTCTCTAAAACGATCGATACCAGAAGTTCCGGCGCCGAAAACCATTCCGTAATCCCAAAAGGGCTCATCTGTTTGGTTTACTTCAAGGCCTGCGTCTTTCCAGGCATCCAAACCAGCAATTACGCCGTATAAAATACCCGTACTATTAAAATTACGTAATTCTAAGGGCGTAAAATATTCAGCAGCCAGTTCCGGTGATACCTCCGGCAAGCCAGCAATCTGACAAGAAAATTTTAAATCGCTTAAAAGCTGCTGATGTTTAATACCAGAGATTCCGTTTTTAATGGCATGTGTAAATTTTTCCAGCCCGACGCCATTGGGCGAAACCACCCCCATTCCGGTAATGACCACTCGATTATTCATTGACATTCTTTATAAACATTCCGGCAAGTTCTCCATAGCAAACTTTTTCTCCTGCTTCATTTTGCATGGTGATTTTGCACTTCAATTTATTAAAACGGAAATATATTTTTTCGGAGATCACCGTTACTTTCTCCCCAGGGAACACGGGTCGTAAAAACTCAACATTTGAAGAGGTCATGGCCACCTGGCCATTAAACTCAATTTCCTCTACTGACAGGAGAAAAATACCAAGGCAAACTAATCCGATCTGTGCCATGGTTTCAGTTAAGATTACGCCAGGTGTAACCGGATTCTCCTTGAAGTGTCCTTTATAAAAATCAAGTTCAGGATCGAAAGTAAAATATCCCGTTACGCCATCTTCGTTAATCTTTTCGATCTGATCAGCGAAAAGAAAAGGCTTTGAATAGGGGAGTAAGTCAATAATTTGTTTAGCTGTTGGTTTTACCATTCTATTAAAATTCTTTGTGCAGAAAATCCAGGACCGAAACTTAACATTAAACCTTTTTCACCTTTCAGGGGTTTTGAGTCGAGAAAACGTTCTAAAACATATAAAACGGTTGCGCTGCTCATATTTCCATAAAGGCGCAAGACTTCCTTCGTATCGTTAATATTTTTACCCAATTCGCCGAATAAACTTTCTACCATTTGCACAATTTTTTTGCCTCCGGGATGAAAAATCAGGTAATCTATATCTTTAATTTCTAAATTTTGCTTCGCAAGAAAGGGATGGATAATATCGGGGAAGTGTGCTTCAATGGTTTGTGGGACTTCAATATCCAATACCATTTTTAATCCGGTATCGGTAAGGTCGAAACCCATCATGTGTTCCGCATCATAAAAATGGTACATCTCTTCGGAGAGGATTGCAGGGCCTTCATCATCGTCATGAGACGATAAAAGTACACAGGCGGCACCATCGCCAAAAATGGCAGCACTTACAATATTAGTCATTGAGAAATCGTTTAACTGAAAGGTAGCTGTTGGCGATTCTACTGCTACCACTGCTGCCCGTTTTCCCGGATTTGCTTTCAAAAAATTCTTGGCGTAAATCATGCCCGAAACTCCTGCAGCACAGCCCATTTCGGTTATAGGAAGTCTCACCACATCCTGACGTAACCTGAGTTCATTGATCAGGTAGGCATCCAGAGAGGGAATCATAATCCCCGTACAGCTTACGGTAATCAGAAAGTCTACGTCTTCCGCTTTCCAGCTAGCTTTTTTCAACGCTTCGGTGAGGCATTGAGCACCTAATTTGATCCCTTCGCGGATGTAGATTTTATTTCGCTCTTCAAATGAGGCATTGCTGAAAACCTCTTCCGGCGACATGAATGAATAGCGCTTATCTACGGCCGCATTTTCAAAAATCTTTTTAACCTTTCTGATAAATCGTTCATCTTGCCCGGCTAGCCAGGCATCCAGGAAAGGTACAATTTCTTCGGTTGCACGACTGAACGGAGGTAATGCTTTGCTAACGGCTTTAATTTTTACGCTCATATTGATTTTATAATCCATTGGTAGCGAAATGCCCATCTCCAGCGGATACTGTAACTTTTAAACTTTAATTTTTTGGCATATTGCGCCAAATCAGACCTTTTAAATCCCCTTAAAATAGATACTAAACCATCTTTTCGCGACATTTCATTGAGCCTGAAAACAAAGCATATCGCGTTGAATAAGTGATAAGCCAGCTTGCTCCGGTGTAAATCGTTAATCACCACTCCTAAAGTGGTTTGCTGATGAAAAGATTGAAGCAAAGTCAGGATCTCCTCATCTTTAAAATGATGCAAGGTTAACGTACATAAAATAATATCAAAATTTGTCGTCTTAAAGGCGTCGGTAAAGATATCTATACATTCGTAAGTGATGTTGTTATAATGCTCCGATAAACTTTCCGCATGGCGAATGGTGAAAGCATTTGCATCTACACCAATCAGCTTAAACTTTAATTGTTTTGTCCGCCCGTAATCGGCGAGCGTTCTTAACATATCTCCATTGCCACAGCCAACATCTAAAATAGAGATTTCTCTATCCTCATTCGCTGAGCCCATCAGGTCTTTAACACCATCCAGGGTTACTTTGTTTCCACCCAAAAGCTTGTTTATGCTGGCAATTTTGTCAAGTGCATCTCTCAATATTTCACCCTCGAGGGCAAAATCATCCATCAGCTCTGGCTCATTACTTCTTGTTCTGGTATCTACAACCATTTAACTTATTATTATCGGTTTTCCGTGTGTATGTTTTATTATTTTAGGCAAAATGGCTGGAAATTTAGCAATACCATTAATTAAAAAATTGGAGAGTTTTTCCTTCTTTAGTAACCCCGAAAGTAAGTGGCCGGTTTTTAATCTTGATTTAAAATTATCTTGCCAGGCTTTTGTATATGATTGCTCGAGTTTTTCAAGATCGGCAATCTCTCCCTCCAAAAAACTGATGACCAGGGTACTTGCTATTTTTGCCGCGTGAATAGCCATTCCCATTCCATTACCGCAAAGCGGATGAATTAACCCTGCCGTGTCGCCAGCCATTAAAATATGGTTTTTAACACATTCTTTTCGGTCGAAAGAGATCTGGCTAATGGTTAATGGTGTTTCAAACTGGGGTATGCTGTTTTCAAAAACCTTTTTTAGATATGGGTTTCGATACAATACATCCTCACGGTGTGCAGTGATGTTTTTATACTTTTTGAACGAAGCATAATTTACCAGGTAACAAACATTAAGCATGTTGTTTTCTACCTTCGACACACCGCAATAGCCGCCCTTAAAATGATGAAGTGCAACTAAATCATTCGGAAAATCTCCTTGATAATGCGCCTTTACGGCAAGCCAGGCCGACTTCTCTTTAATAAAATTGCGAGCTAACTTCACATCTAAAGTTGATCGTTTGCCATATGCACCAATGACCAACCTGCTTCTATAATTTTGGGCTGTGGTGGATACGGAAAAGATTGCATTTTCATATATAACATCTAATACCGTATCGTGAACGATGAGGGCACCTGCTGATTTTGCTTTTTCATACAGGAAATGATCGAAAGTAAACCGGCTGATGCCAAAGCCTCCCAATGGTAGATCGGCGCGGATCAGCTTGCTTTTAGGTGTACTCATTTCAAATTTAGTGAGTTGAGTAGGGGCTAGTACTGCCGGATCTGCACCCAGCGAACGCAGATAGGGCAATACTTCGTTAGAAATGTATTCACCACAAACTTTATGATGCGGATATTGATCTTTCTCGATTAAAATTACGGATTTGCCTGCCTTTGATAAATGAATGGCGCTGACTAATCCGGCCAGGCCTCCTCCAACAATGATTACATCGGCATCAAGCATATCCTGCAATTTAACATAATTATTTCAACAATGTTTGAAGAAGACTAAGGTTGAAATAAATATGTACCGGGGCCTGAATGATTAAACGATGTGCCAAATTAATATTAAAAAAAAGACCACAGAAGATGCAGCTCTACAACGATAGACGACCAACGACCAACGAAATTGCGTGATTAAAAAGAATACAGAAGGCTGTAGCTAACAACGATAAACGAAATTTACCTATCGCTTCTTTCCTCCATATTCAAATCGGTATCAAACGGACTTTTTGTGAAAGGATAGATAGATTGATTGACAAAACCTTTAGGATAAGATGCTTCATGAACGCCAGTACCGGCCGGCCATTCGTTTTTAGGGAGATAATAGGTGCCAAATATCATATCGATAAAAGGGAAAATCGATGCGAAGTTGTGCCCGTAATATTTTGGATCTTCGCAATGGTGCCAATGATGGTACTGTGGGGTGGTAAAAATATATTTCAGCGGACCGAAGTTAATTCTTGTATTGGCGTGAATTAATACGGCATGGATAGCAATGAAAATGATGTAGACGTTAAATACCGTTGGTGAAAATCCGAAAATATATAGCGGAATAAAAGTCATGGCCCTGGTAAAAAAGATATCAATAAAATGTGTCCGGCTTCCGGCAAGCCAATCCATGTTTTGGGTAGAATGGTGAATGGAATGGAAACGCCATAGAGAAACACGCGTATGAAAAAAGCGGTGCGCCCAGTATTGAAATAAATCTGTAGTGAAAAATGCTAAAAATAAAGCAACGATAAAAGGTAAACCTTGCACCCAGGTGTGCAATTTATCTAATCCCATCCATCCAAAAAACAACACGGCCGGCTTTTGTGTAATGATTCCGAAAAACTGAATAAATAAATGGCTGATGACGAAGTAAGTTAAATCGGTACGCCATTCTTCATGAAACTTGGTTTGCTCGTTGTTTTTAGGGAGAAATAATTCCAATGGAACAAATATTGCCACCATTAAAAGTAAGTCTAAAATCATCCAGTCTAAACCGAAATGCCAGCTGGATTTTGCAACGTCCCGGCCCTGAACGCTTAGTGCACCAAGAATAACGGCTAAAGCAGCAAGTGCAAATCCCGGCCATCCCCATTTTAGTTTTTTACTTAAGATAATACTTAGCGCTGCAAAGAAGAAGGAAGCAATTACGCCGCCTAGCATCAACACTTCCATACTATCTTTGGTATATATTTCCCGAAATTCGGGAGTGGTCAGTTTTTCAGGATAGTGAAAACAAAGAATTCCGAGTAAAGCTAAAACGGCAAGAAATATAGAAATATAACCACTTATCTGGCCCTGGCCAATTACTAAACGTTTATTAGGAGACATTATTTAACATTGATGATCAGCAATGATAGTGAAAATAATATTCTAATAACGTAAAGTTTTTGATCAGATTGTTTCATCCTGGTTTTTAAAGATTTACACAACAGAATTTATATGCAGAATGGAAAGCGTATTTAAAATTCATCTATTTGAGCGTAATTTTCCCAAACATCATTCTTATTGGAACATGATGTAATTTAATCGATTATTCACTGGCAAAATAGAGTAATGCATTTACGGGCAGTTTTCAAAAAGCTTATAAAATTAGAAACATTTTTTATTGGATAGGGTTGCTTTAATATGCATTGTAAAAATGTGGTGCCTTTCTTTTTTAAATAATAAGTAATTTTGAAATCCAGTTATGCTACTTAAATATTTACGTCTTTTACTGCTTCCTTTTTCTTTAATTTATGGTATTGCCATTACCCTTCGTAAAAAACTTTACGATTGGGGATTTGTGCGATCGGTTAAATTTGATTTGCCGGTAATTTGTGTGGGCAATTTGGCTGTCGGCGGATCGGGCAAAACGCCTACCACCGAATATTTAGTGCGGTTATTGGCAGATTATAAAATTGCCATTTTGAGCAGGGGATATGGCCGGGAAACGAAAGGTTTCATTTTAGCGGATGATCAGGCCACGGCCGAAACGATAGGGGATGAACCGCTGCAGTATTACCATAAATTTAAAGCGGTAACCGTTGCCGTTTGCGAGGATCGGGTTAAGGGAATTGAAAAGTTGAAGGAAAATCACGATTTAATCATTTTAGACGATGCCTTTCAGCATCGCCCGGTTAAAGCAGGCTTAAATATTCTTCTTTTCGAATTCAGGAAATTGGGAACTTTACAGTTTTTACTTCCGGCCGGGAACCTGCGTGATGTTTTTTCCTCCAGGAAAAGAGCAGAAATTTTGCTGGTTACCAAAGCCCCTGTTCCGCTATTGCATGTGGCGCAGCAGGCCTCTATTAATGAATTGCAGCCTAATGATACTCAGAAAGTATTGCACTCTTATCTTAAGTATGGCGATCTCAAACATCTTTATTCAGCAGAGCAGCGTTCATTGGAATCGATAAAAGACTATGAAATCTTTCTGTTAACCGGCATTGCAAATCCAGATCCTTTAATAGAGGAGTTGGAAAAGTATACTAAAACCATTAAACACGAGAAATTTGCTGATCATTATGCCTTTAAAACAGATGACATTAAGAAGTTTAAATCAGCATTTGAATCGGGTAGTAAAAAAGAAAAAATCATCATCACAACAGAAAAGGATAGCAAACGTTTAAAAGCTGCGGGATTTGAAGATTTACTGGTAAATTTACCCGTATATTTTTTACCCATCGAGGTTGAATTATTTGAAGAAGATAAGGTTACCTTTGATGAACTTATTTTAAACTATGTTAAGAGCAATAGAAGAAACCGTTGAATATATAAAACGCAAAACTGAAAATTTTAAGCCCGAGATTGGTATTATTTTAGGAACAGGATTGGGTGGTTTAGTGAAAGAAATAGAGGTTGAACATCAACTGATGTATTCTAACATTCCAAATTTCCCTATTTCGACGTTGGAATTTCATAGTGGTAAGCTGATTTTTGGAACGTTGAACGGGAAGAAAATTGTGGCCATGCAGGGCCGTTTGCATTATTATGAGGGTTACAGCATGCAGCAGATCACTTTCCCGGTAAGGGTAATGAAAGGTTTGGGCATTGAAAATTTAATTGTTTCTAATGCTGCAGGCTCGTTAAATCCTGAATTTAAAAAAGGTGATCTAATGATCATCGAGGATCACATTAACCTTCAGCCAGATAATCCGCTACGTGGTTTAATCGAAAGCTCGCTCGGTCCGCGGTTTCCGGATATGAGCCAGCCTTACAAAAGAGATGTTATTGCAAAAGCGCTGAAGATTGCTGAAGAAGTGGAAATTAACTGCCATAAAGGCGTTTATGTAGCCGTTTCCGGCCCAAATTTAGAGACTAAAGCAGAATATAAGTACCTGCGTTTAATTGGCGCAGATGCTGTTGGCATGAGTACTGTACCCGAAGTTATTGTGGCCAATCATGCCGGCTTACCAGTGTTTGCCATTTCTGTATTAACAGATGAAGGTTTCCCTGAAGATTTACAACCCTTTAACCTCGACGAGATTCTAGCAGCTGCGGCTAAAGCGGAACCGAAGATGACCGAAATTTTAACCCGCCTAATTGCTGAGTTGTAAGATGGGTAAACTGGCTCAGATTTGTCTTTTAATTTTACTGCTAACGGGCATTAACAAAGCTTTTGCCCAGGATTTAAAAACAAACATTAATAAAAAAACCGAAGCAGATTCCATCAGAAAAAAACTTGATGGGCAGGATTCTGTCATTTACACTGCAAAATTTATTCGTTATACCAAGCTGGGGCTAAGCAAAGATAGTATCGTGCTTTTGCCGCTTGATACATCTACCGTAAATATCCAGAATTATAGTCCGCTTTTACAGCCTCAGCATCCCACCATTAACAATGGTAATATGGGGCTTTCTGCCAGGCCTTTACTTTACGAACCAAGTAAACGGATCGGTTTTGACGTAGGTTTCCACTCATTGGATTATTATGCAATGACACCGGATGACATCATCTATTATCAGGCAAGGGCACCCTACACCAGTCTGTACCTGGTCAGCGCAGGTCAGAAAGAGCAGTTATTCAAAATGATCCATAGCCAGAATATTAAAAAAAACTGGAATGTTGGCGTGAATTTCAATCGTGGAGATTCCCGGGGTTTTTACCGGAGGCAGCGTGGAGATAATTTAAATGTGGCTGTATTCTCCTGGTACCAATCGCCAAGTAAGCGATACAACATGTGGGCGTCTGCTATTTTTAATACCATGCGTGCCTATGAAAATGGATCCAATAGCGATACGACTATCTTTGAGCCGGGATATAGTAAAATTGATCGTGCATCAGAAGTAGTAAATCTGACTACTGCAAGAAATTTATACAAGAAAAATACACTTTTCCTGAGGCAAACTTACTATGTAGGAAGGATAGATACTTCAACAAATGCCAATAACGCGGTTTTACCTACTAATAAAGTTACCTATACGGTAGAATACAATAGCGATAATTATAGTTTCGCTAAAAATGAACTTGATGAAAATAATGTATTGCCGGCTGGATTTGCTGATCCTTCCTTTACGAATGATTCTACCAAGGTACGCCACATTAAGAATGAATTTATTTACAGCTTTTTTCTGCGTCCGAAGAACTCAACGGTGATAAAAAATGAGTTAAAAATCGATGCGGGAATCCGGCATGATTACTACACTCATCGTTTTTTGGGCTTCAAGCCTGATGGATTAACGTATGAAGAAAGTCAGTTTACCTATCAAAATACAACTGTATTAGGTTCTGCTGGTTACCGATTTTCCAATAATATCGATTTTAACCTGGATTTACAGCAAATTCTACAAGGTGAAAATGCAGGCGATTATTTGTATGAAGCTAAAAGTAGAATTCTGTTAAGCAAAACCGTTGGACGGGTAGAATTAGGTGCTTATGTACAAAATCAATCTCCATCTCAGCTCTTTAATTACTATCATGGTAATCACTATAGATGGGAAAATACGGGTTTTCAGAACACAAAAGTTGCCAACCTGTCTTTCGGGTTTATTAATGACAAATATGAATTCACGGCAGGAGCCAAGTATTTCTTAACCAGTAATTTTCTTTACTTTGCTTTAGATAATGCTAATGGAAATAACGCAATTGCGCCTAAACAGGTTGAAGGAGATATCAGCTTGATCAGATTTGATGTTTCGAAAAAATGGCGGTTTGGAAAGTTTGTATTGGAGAACTATCTGGCTTATCAAAAAACGGATAGAAATGAAATTTTAAGGACTCCGGAATTCTATACCTATAACAGTATTTATTTGAACAGTACTTTTTTCAAAGTGCTGAAATCAAATTTTGGTTTTGATGTACGGTATAATTCTGAGTATGCAAACTATTCCTATTCGCCGGCCACTGCGCAATTTTTTATAGGGAGTAATACGGTTTATAAATCAACGCCGATTGTTGATGTTTTCTTTAAAGCAAATCTTAAACGCGCAAACCTTTTTGTTAAATACGATTTCATAAACCAGGGCTTATTTGTTCCAGGTTATTATACGGTGAATCGTTACCCTATGCAGGATGCCTTATTGAAATTTGGGGTAAGTTGGAATTTCTATGATTAACAGCATCTGCCTATAACCAATTTTCATTCCATAGCACTTTAGGATGATGAAGGCTGCTGTATTGTACATTTATTTGACTACAGGATGCCTGGTATTGGTTGTTCTTTAAAGCATGATATGTTGCGCATCAATTTTAGTTTTATGGAGTATGTGCAATCAGCCGGCTTAATTGGCAAACTTAATTAAGCGGTTATTGTATTAAAAGAAAAAATTAGAATCACATATTTATGAGACAGAGTGCAGGATTATTACTTTACCGGAAAACCGGAACGGAATTAGAGTTTTTCCTTATTCACCCCGGCGGACCTATTTTCGCAAAGAAAGATTTAGGCGTTTGGTCTGTGCCAAAAGGCGAATTTGAAGGAGATGAGAAGCCTCTTGATGCCGCCATCAGAGAATTTGAAGAGGAAGTGGGAACAAAGATTACCGGAGATTTTATCGAATTGCAGCCCATTATTCAAAAAGGAGGAAAAAAAGTTTTGTGCTGGGCTGTAGAAGGTGATTTTAATCCACAACTTTTGGTAAGCAATACCTTTGAAATGCAATGGCCACCGAAATCTGGTAAAATGCAAAGTTTTGTAGAAGTAGATCGTGGCGATTGGTTTACTTATGAAAAAGCTATCCTTGCGATTAAAGACAGGCAAATTCCTTTGTTGGATCAATTGATTACCCTGTTAACTTAGGCCAGCAAATCGAAATTGGAAGTTTCCTTCTCCGCACCATTAATAATCAGCGCAATTTGATGGTCACCCAAATGAAATTTTCGTGTGGTAATTAAAACGAACTTTTGCTTTCTGACTATGCTCACTTCAGCACCAGGCTGGTAAATTCTTTCCGAAATTTTAAAAACCTTTTTAGTGTTCTGCTCATTTTGTTTCTTGTAATAAATGGCATATTCCAGTCTGATTTTTTGCGCAGTTGAATTTTCGTTTTTGATGGTGAAAGAAAAAGTAAGGCTTTCTCCAATCCTAACCTCAGGGGTTAAAATTTTGAAATCTTTCAATAAAATACCTTCATCACTTAATCCATAATGTTTCAGAATTTCCGCATGGCCTTGTTTAAGCAAGGTTCTGCAGCCATGTTTAATAATGGCATCGGTTTCTGCACTTAGCCCCGACCATCTCTTGGCTATGTTTAATATAATATTTGGATGATCTTTGGCAATATCATTCAGGCTGTTTGCCACACTTCGCCGCACATATTCAGAAGAATCATGTTTCAGGTTTTCTAAAATCGGTAAAATGCTGCCCGGGTCTTTTTTCAAAAAAGGAATGCCCATGGCCCAGGGTAAACGTGGGCGGCTCCCTTCACTGGCTAGCCTTCTTACTTTATGGCTTTCATGTAAAGACCATTGCTGCATTTGGGCAATCATTTGATCACCGTATTTTAAAATAAACGGACGAACTGCAAATTCACAGCTTACAAACTGGGTTACAAATTCAAGCGCTTCAACAGATTCTTCGAAATATTCCAGGCCATAGGTTTCCAGGTAATCAGGCAAAAACATGTAAGCCAGGCCATCTTGTCCAATTCCTTTTTGCTTCAATACTTCTATGGTGTTTTTGATTATTTTGATCGTCTGCGGATACTCGCTGGGAAGAAAACCATGAAGTACTTTTGAGGTGTGTTTCATCCGTTCTTTCAATTCCATTGAACCAAAATCATCATTAAAAATCCTTTTAAAAAACGCTGAACGATCAAAATCTGGTATGGTGGAAGCCAATGCGCTTGTTAATCCTTCATAAAATGCCGGCGAATACAGGTCTTTAAGTAAATAGCTCATGATTATGTAATTGAGTTTTAAAGTTATGTTTTCCAGCTACTATTTCTACATTGGGTTTTACACATTTATAGTTTGCTCTCCATATTTAATTTGATGTGCTGGTCAATCTTAAAAAATGATCTAAACACAACGCATTTCAATCATTTCTTTATCAAATTTGTTCATCATCAAAAGAAGAAGAAATGGAAACTACAAAAATAGGATGGATCGGTCTTGGAAATATGGGAATCCCAATGGCTGAACAATTGATAAAAGCAGGATATCCGGTTACGGTTTACAACAGGAGTGAAGGAAAAGCAGGCAAATTAACTGAACTGGGTGCGCGAGAGGCTGAAAATCCAGAAGTACTGGCTGCAGAAACGGATGTTATTATCATTATGGTCACCGACGATAAAGCCATCGAAGACGTGTTTGAAGCTGAGGAAGGCCTTTTGAAAGCAGATTTAAACGGGAAAACCATTATTAATATGAGTACGGTTTCGCCAGCAATATCTAAAAAGATGGCGGCAATTTGTGCCGGCCACCATGCCCGTTATCTTGATGCTCCGGTTTCCGGAAGTGTGAAACAGGCTGAAACGGGTCAGTTGGTGGTTATGGTTGGCGGCGATTAATCTGCCTTTGAAGAAGTAAAACCAATCCTCGATCATTTAGGTAAATTAAGTAAACGGGTTGGCGAAACGGGTGCCGGTAATCAGGCTAAATTAGCCATAAATTCATTACTGGCCTTGTATACTCAGGGTTTGGCAGAAACCATTTTGTTTGCCAATGAAAAAGGAATTAAATCAGCAGATCTTTTAGACCTGATTGGTAACGCGGCAATTGGTAATGTATTTACTAAAATTAAAGGCGAAGCCATTTTAAACGATCAATACCAGGCTGCATTTGCCTTAAAGCATATTGTAAAAGATTTAAGGTTGGCAAAAGATGAAGGCATTTCGACCCCGTTAGCGCAAACAGCTCTTAAAACTTTTGAAGCTGCTGAAAGTACTTATGGCGAAGAAGATTTAGTCGCAATCTTTAAGGCTTTGAAGTCATAGGCTTTTATATTAATCATCATGGGGGATTTTGAGTTTCCCCCATGTTATTACATTTTCATCAGGTTCGGATAAATCCGGATGAAAACTTGTGCACCAACAGGGTTTTTGCCATAAAGCGGATCAAGGGCTGCAGCTGTTTTGTAAAGTGAAACTTGTCCGCCCAGTGCGGTTCTGAATTTGCTGAAATTTAAGATGTCGTAATTAATTCCCAGACTCAAGGCATAAACTCCAAAAGCATCGTGACCATAAACAGCTTCATTCAGGTTAAGTTCTTCTGCAGATTTTTGTACATATTCATATCTGGTGTATAAAGAAAGTTTTTTAACCCGATAGGCACCTTCAAGCAAAATGGCGTTTTCTCCATCATGGCCTTTTGTTTTATTTAAGCCCCAAAGTGCTGTAGCATTAATGTTTTTTTCTTCACCAAGTGGCAGCGCATAAATGGCTGAGGCAATTGTTCTGTTTACATCTTCATTATTGTGCAGGCTTTCGGGGCTTTTGATCCAGCCATGCGAAACCTGTAGCGCCCAGTTTTTGCCAGGATTGTAAGATAACCTAGCACTATACGAATCAAATCTTGGTTTATCGAAGTCAAAGCGGTTTTCATCGGGCTCTCTGCCTGTAAAGGAAGAAGCTTCAATTTTAACTTTATCATACCGGTAGCCAAGGGTGGCTACACCAAAAGTAATGTGTGTACCGTCGTTCCAGTGGTGAGAGATTGGCGCATCCGGATTTGCCAGTGCCGAAGGCCGGTGCATAAAGGCCACAGAACCCAGGGCTGGTTCACCGGGATAACCCAGGTAAAGGGTTACATCAGATTTTTTGTTGAAGGCGTAAGTGTAGGCCACCGAAAGTTCTGAAAATAAATCGTGCGGGTGCTGGCGATCAACCAAAGGCTGTCCTTTCCAGCTTTCTCCCGTTTGAAATAACAGCGGATATCCGGCACCGCCTTCTGTAAAGCGATCTAATGAAAGCATAGAGCTGAAATGAAGCAAACCTTTCTTGCCAACCTTCCTTTGTCCCATAAACATGAACCAGTTTGGGGCATCAAACTGATCTCCGCCCCGGCTTCCTTTGTTTGCCACATCTTGCTTTGTATAGCGTAGCGCCACATTTCCATGTGCCATATACATCCATTTTTTAGCATGAAACATTAAGCCATACATAGGTGAAGCATCTGGCAGCCATGCGGTTCCTGATCCATTTCTTTGCATGGGTAAATTTAAAGAATAGGCATGGCTCATGGGTATTTCAGTTTCCATCCCCTTCATTTGGTGCATACTGTGATCCATTCGGGTGGTGTCTTTCTTGCTGGAATCGCCCATCTGGTGCATTTCATGCTGTGCACTTGCCCCAATAGCAGATCCTGATAGCAACAACGTTAATAACAATAGCTTAATGTTCATTTTTAGTTTCGTTTGTGTGTGCTTCAAAATTAAAACTAACGCTGTTGCTGGCTTTACATCATTTTTAGAAATGTTTATATAATTCCTTAGAAGCGGTCTAAACCTGTAATTTATCAACTTATGAAAGTTCAAAAGCCTGTAGGCTTAAGAATTTCGCAAGTTTTGATAGCAGTACATAAAACTTGCGAAGTATTCCCCCCCAACAAAGGCCACCAAAACTTCGCAAGTTGAACTTAAAATCTGTGATTTTTAAGGTGAATAAAAGTGGTCTCAAAAATTAATTATAACTGGACAGGTTTGCTTTACAACCCGCAAGCTTTTAATATATTCAACAGGATGCAACAGGATAGTTAACCGTTCTGATTTCGATATATTAACAGCATGCGTGTCTATTGTAGATCAGCTATATTTAACCAAATATTCATTTAAACTGATGAAAAACCTTTATTCTTTCTTGCTTGCAGCCTTACTACTTACTGCTGTGGCTGCTTCCGCACAGCCTAAAGCACCCGACTGGGTAAATAAAGTTGGTGCCAGGAAATTCTCTTTTAAGCAGAATAATCGTCTGGTTAATGAATATGGAGCAGTAAATGATGGTAAAACTTTGGCTACAATAGCCATTCAGAAAGCCATTGATGAATGTGCTCAAAAGGGTGGTGGAGTAGTTTCATTCTCTCCCGGAAAATATTTAACCGGATCATTATTCATCAAATCTGGTGTAAACCTGGAAATAGGGAAAGAAGTAACATTATTAGGTAGCCAGGATATTAAAGACTATCCTGAAATTGATACCCGCGTAGCCGGAATCGAAATGAAATGGCCGGCTGCATTAATTAATATTTTAAAAGGAAATAAAGCAGCCATCTCTGGTGAAGGACTCATAAATGCTCAGGGTAAACCGTTTTGGGATTATTACTGGAATTTGAGAAAGGATTACGATGCAAAAGGTTTGAGGTGGATTGTAGATTACGATGCTAAACGGCCACGAACAATTTTGGTCGAATCTGCAAATGATATTATTATTAAAGATGTAACCATTCAACAAGCCGGCTTCTGGACCGTACAACTTTTATATTCTTCTTACGTAACGGTTGATCACATCACCATAAAAAATAATGTTGATGGTCATGGCCCGAGTACGGATGGGATCGATGTCGATTCTTCGTTATGGACACTCATTCAAAACTGTGATATTGATTGCAACGATGATAATTTCTGCTTAAAAGCTGGTCGCGATTGGGATGGCTTACGGGTAAACAGGCCTACAGAATATGTGGTGATTCGCAATTGTGTAGCGCGGAAAGGCGCCGGATTACTAACGCTGGGCAGTGAAACATCGGGTAGTATTCGCCATGTATGGGCAACTGATTTGGTTGGTTACGGTACCGGCAACGCGATTAATATTAAGTCGGCTAAAACACGGGGAGGAACCGTTGAGGACATCTATTTTGGAAATATTACCATGCATGGTGTTGGAAATGTAATTCAGATCAATCCCAATTGGAACCCGGCATACAGTTATTCTACGCTTCCTGCCGGCTATAATCCTGATTCTATCCCACCGCATTGGACTAAGCTATTAAATAAGGTTGAGCCAGAAAGTAAGGGGATCCCGACATTCAAAAATGTAAATATTTTTAATGTTACGGCAGCCAATGCTAAAAAAGCCATCAATGCCATTGGTGTGAACGGAACAATCTTGAAAAATTTCAAGTTAACCAATTTAAAAGTTGCTGCAGCAACTGCCGGGAATATAGATTTTGCCGAAAACTGGACTTTTGATCGGGTTGAAATTACTGCTAAGGACGGATCTTCCCTAAAGGTGACGAACTCCATAAATGTTAAGCCTTAAATTAAATTTTATGAAACGCTTTTTCATTTTAAGCTGCTGTTTATTTTCATCCGTTGCAAGCCTTTTCGGGCAGGAACTTTATCCTCCAAAATTAAAAGACGGAACCTGGCATCATGAAAAAGTAAGTCTGAGGTATCATCCGGAAGGGCGTGATTTCGTTATAGAAAATGGAACCCGCCGATTTACCCGGGCTTTATATGGTACCAATTCTGCCTTTCGGGTAGAAGCGGGAGACCTGCCGGAATTCGCCTTATACATGCCGGCGATGGGTGGCAATTTGCAGTTCGGTCTGATGAATGGAGCACAGTGCAAATGGCTGATCAAAGCTGATAATATTGTAGCTAAATACCGGCCTGGATCAATGTTGTACATTATTCAGGATTCATTACTTGGCGAAGGTACCATGCAGTTAAGCTTATTGGCTTTAAGCAAAGGCGATGGACTAATCTTGAAAATTCGGTTTGAAAAAGTAAAATCAGGGACTGAAATTTTATGGGCATTTGGTGGTGCCAGCGATCGAAAATTTAAGAGGAGTGGTGATTTAGGGGTAGACCCGGAATCGTCTTTTTACTTGAAACCAGAAAATTGTAAGAACAATATCTTTGCGGTTGATCAGCAGAAATTCGACCTGCAATATGGGAAGGAAAAAACACTAAGCGGTCAGTTTCCCGGCGCAATCAGAATAGCAGATGCTACTGATCTTTCCTCACCAAAAGTACTCGATCAATCTACTGTACAGCAAAGTCCAATCATCACAGGCAAGATTAAAGTACAAAACAATAAAGATTTTTACGTGCTGATTCAAAATCCTGTTATGGATAAAGCGCCAGCGCGGTGGACGCCTGAAAACCAGTTTCTGGCATCAGAAAAGGCAAGGGAAATTTTAGCCAACCGGATTGTAGTCGATACACCTGATCCCTTTTTAAATACCGCTGGCGGTGCTTTAGCCATGGCTTCTGATGGGATTTGGGAAGATCCTTCTTACTTGCATGGTGCAGTTGGATGGCGTATGCGCCTGCCAGGTTGGCGAGGGCCATATACTGCAGATCCGCTCGGCTGGCACGATCGGGCAAGAACTCATTTTAGTGCTTATGCCAAATCGCAGGTGATTACACCAGCAAGCGGCCCAGTTCTTGCCGACACCACCTTCAATTTGTCGCGGTCTAAAGAGGCAATGGGTACCGCCATGTTTACCAATGGCTATATTAGCAGGGAGCCAGAGGGGAAGTCGATTCGGCCGCACCATTACGATATGAATCTCGTGTACATCGATCAGTTGTTCTGGCATTTCAACTGGACGGGCGATCTGGCCTATGTGAAAGAGATGTGGCCGGTTATTAAAAGGCACCTCGCCTGGGAAAAGCGCGTTTTCGATTCCGATAATGACGGTCTTTATGATGCTTACGCTGCTATTTGGGCAAGTGATGCACTACAATATAGTGGCGGAAGCGGTACGCATAGCTCGGCTTATAATTATCGCGCTAATTTATTTGCTGCGAAGATTGCACCTTTAATTAAGGAAGATCCAAAGCCTTATCAAATGGAGGCTGATCTGATTCTAAAGGCCATGAATACAGCTTTATGGATGCCGGAAAAAGGCTGGTTCGCAGAATATAAGGATGCCCTGGGTTTGCAAAAACGCCATCCATCCGCAGGTTTATGGACCATTTACCATAGCATAGATTCAGAAGTCCCGGATGCTTTTCAGGCCTGGCAGAGTTTACGATATGTAGACACCAGCATTCCGCATATTCCCGTTCGCGCGAATGGCCTGGAAGATAAAGGCTATTACACGTTATCCACCACGAACTGGATGCCCTATGAATGGTCGCTGAATAATGTAGTTTTAGCGGAGTCTACCCATACAGCCTTAGCAAACTGGCAGGCTGGCAGAACGGAAGAGGCTTTTAAACTTTGGAAAAGCGAACTGTTAAGCAGCATGTATCTTGGTGGCAGTCCGGGTAACTTTGCACAGGTTTCGCATTACGATGCTACGCTTGGTGAATCATACCGCGACTTTGGGGATCCAGTTGGCATTAACTCGCGTGCACTTGTAGAAGGCCTTTTTGGAATTGTTCCCGATGCGTTAAATAAAACCTTACTAATCAGGCCAGGGCTACCGCAGGAATGGGATCACGCCAGTTTAAAAATCCCTGATCTTACTTTCTCCTTTAAAAGAAATGGCCATACAGACGAATATAAACTGATGCCCTCTTTTGCCATTCAACTGGCACTCAAAATGAGAATCAAAGCCAGAAACAGCAACATCATTTCGCTTAAAGTAAACGGGAAAACAACCGATTGGAGCAACGTAGATAACGCCATTTCTACACCTGAAGTTGAATTTACTGTCGCGCCAGCAAAAAGCTATAACATTGAAGTGGTATGGGGCAAAGGTAGTTTATCGAAAACGAAGCTTGGGGCTCAATACCTTCTAGGATCTACGATTGATATTAATTTCGATGGTGCGAAAATTACTAAAGTTTATGATCCGCAGGGGGTGTTAGATCAGCCTGAAACTATAAGCGGAAACCTAAAAGCCACGGTAAAAGGTGAGATTGGCCATCGTACCGCATTTGTACAGTTAAAACAACAAGATTTTACTTACTGGTATCCATTATGCTTTGAAATAACAGAAATTGATAAAAAAAATCATCAAATCCTCAACCTGATGGATCCAAAATGGAAAAATCAAAAATTAGAAACGATCGATTTATCAACTTTCTTTAACGATGAGGTAGGGCAAATTTTCAGGAATAAATACCTGAGTCCGAGACCTAATACCACCACACTTCAATTGCCAAGCCAGGGCATTGGCGATTGGACCAATACTAGACTCCATCCTGAAATTAATGATCAGGGTTTACGCAAGTTGGCGGGTGCAAGAAACGAATTTACGTTACCATCGGGAATTGTTTTCAAAACGCCATCAGCGGCTAAGCTTAAAAATATAATTTATACTTCCCAGTGGGATAATTATCCGGCACAGGTCGAAATCCCGCTTTACGGAAAGGCGAATGCCGTATTTTTTCTATTGGCAGGTTCTACTAATCCGATGCAAAGCCGGATGGATAATGGCGAAGTTATCGTTCATTATACGGATGGTTCTAAAGAGCAATTGCCATTGCGCAATCCAGAAAACTGGTGGCCGATAGAGCAGGATCTTTATACTGATGGATTTGCTTTTAATACTGGTGCCGATCGCCCTTTGAGGGTGCACCTTAAAACCGGCAAAGTGGTAACTCCAACGGATGCTGAAGAATGGAATGGGAAGGAAATTGAGGGTGGCGCGGCCACTGCTTTAGCCATTAAGCTTAACCCTGCTAAAACACTGTCAAAGCTTACGCTTTCGGCACTTTGTAATGATGTGGTGGTGGGATTGATGGCGATTACCCTGAGCCGGTAATCATTTCTAAAATAAATATTTGAACCTGAAACAAGATGATGAACATTTCTAAATCAAAGAAAATAAAAATTATTGTATTGCTGGCCCTGTTGTTTGGGCATGAGGACCTATCTGCTCAAATCAATCGTGAAGCCCTGGTTACGCGCCATAATGTTGTGGTGAGGAAGATAGATTCGCTTGCTTCATTGTCGGTGGGTAACGGCAGGTTTGCTTTCACTGTAGATGTTACAGGCCTTCAAAGTTTTCCGGATCGCTATGCAAAAGGAGTTCCATTGGGCACGCAATCGCAATGGGGTTGGGGATCGTTCAAAAATGATGCAGACTATAAGGTTACAGAAGCTTATCGCTACTACGACCAATACGGACGGAAAGTTCCGTACACGGTTCAACTGAATGAAACGCCCCGTACAAAAGAAGCCTCTAATTATTTCCGGCAAAATGTGCATCGTTTACAATTGGGGAATATTGGTTTCGACCTGATCAAAAAAGATGGAAAACCAGCAATGGTGAATGATATTCAAAACATCAACCAGACACTAAATCTTTGGACGGGTGAAATCAAGAGCAGTTTCAGTTTAGAAGGTATTCCGGTGGAGGTGATTACCGTTGGCCATCAGGATGTTGATCTGATCAGCGCTTCGGTATCCTCTCCATTAATTGCAGCAGGACGGCTTAAAATTAGGATCCGCTATCCCTATCCAACAGGCGAATGGACTGATGTTGGAAACAATTGGGCCAGTACAGAAAAGCATCAATCGGCAATCTTAAACAATGCTGTTAATAGTGGTTTAATTAAAAGAGAAGTAGATTCTGCTACTTACTTTACCGCTATCTCCTGGAAAGGCAAGGCGCAGCTGGCTGAAAAGCAGCAACACTATTTTACCCTTACACCAGATCAGACTTCGAAGGTTTTTAGTTTCAGCTGTCTTTTTTCTGAGCAGAAAGTGCAAACAGAAATTCCATCTTTTGAACTGACTCAAAATAACAGTAAATCTCGGTGGAAAGCCTTTTGGCAAAGTGGTGCTGCAGTAGATTTTGATGGCAGCACCGATAAAAGAGCATTTGAACTGGAGCGAAGAATTATCTTATCAGAGTACCTCACTAAAATTCAATGTTCGGGAGATTTTCCCCCACAAGAAACGGGTTTGACCTACAACAGCTGGTTTGGTAAACCTCACCTGGAAATGCACTGGTGGCATGGTGTGCATTTTGCCTTATGGGGAAGGCCAGATCTGTTAACCCGCAGTGCTGAATGGTACTTTAAGGTAGCAGATAAGGCCACAAAAATTGCCAAAGTACAAGGGTTCGATGGCCTAAGATGGCAAAAAATGACTGATAACCAAGGCAACGAAAGTCCGTCTTCTATTGGCGCCATGTTGATTTGGCAACAACCACACCTCATTACTTTTGCCGAGCTGGAATACCGCTCCAAAAAAGATAAAAAGGTCTTGGAAAAGTATAAAGATCTTGTTTTTAAAACAGCAGATTTCATGGCATCTTTTGTGCATTTCGATGAAAAAAAAGGACGTTATGTTTTAGGTCCGGGGTTGATCCCTGCGCAAGAACGTTTCAAGGCAGAGACGACCTTTAATCCCACTTATGAATTGGCTTACTGGGAATGGGGATTAAAAACTGCACAAGAATGGCGGGTTCGCCTGGGCATGGAGCGCAATAAAAAATGGGATGACGTAGTGGCAAAACTTTCGCCTTTGCCCCTGCAGAACGGGGTTTATCTTGCTGCAGAAAGTGCGCCGGATTCTTATACCAATCCGGAGTATAAAACCGATCATCCTTCGGTATTGGGTACGTATGGTATGTTGCCTGAAACCAGTTTGCTGAATAAAGCAACCATGCAGAAAACTTTTGATTTGATATGGAAAGATTGGAGCTGGAATGATACCTGGGGCTGGGACTTCCCAATGACCGCCATGACGGCAACCCGCCTGGGCATGCCAGATAAGGCAATAGATGCACTACTAATGAATGTCCAAACCAATACTTATCTCGTAAACGGACACAATTATCAGGATGAGCGATTGCGGATTTACCTGCCTGGGAATGGAGGCTTGCTAACCGCTGTTGCGCTAATGTGTGCCGGTTGGGATGGGAACGATCAAATCAATCCGGGTTTCCCAAAAGATGGAACATGGAAAGTAAAATGGGAGGGTTTTAGAAAGATGATGTAGGATGGAAAGGGTTAGTGTCGGTTAGAGGGTTAGTGTGGGTTATGATAGGTTAGAAGGTTAGTTTTGGTTAAAAGGTTAGTATGGGTTAGGGGTTATAGGGTTAGTGTGGGTAATGTATAGAATAATATCTCATTATTTTAGTTGAGATAGCATTGGTTAAAAGGGTTTGAAACTAACCAATACTAACCTCCTAATACCTAACCATTACCTGCTAAACAAATTGATTCAGCAGTAAAACCCCCAACAAACCCAGTACAGAAACGATACTTTCCATGATGGTCCAGGTTCCAAAGGTTTGTTTCAGTGTGAGGTTGAAATATTCTTTAAACATCCAGAATCCTGTATCGTTTACATGCGAAAACATTAAACTTCCCGCGCCAACGGATAATACCATTAATTCTGGCGAAGCATGCGAGCCAATCAATGGTAATACCATTCCCGAGGCGGTTACTGCTGCAACTGTTGCTGAACCCAATGTTACCCGGAGTGATGCCGTAATTAACCAGGCCAGTAATAGAGGAGAAAGATTTAATTTTCCGGTAAATTCTTTTACTGTCTCGCCAACACCGCTGTCGATTAGTATTTGTTTAAATGCTCCGCCTGCTGCAATAATCAATATAATCATGGCAATGCTTTTTACACCTTCACCGCAAGATTCCATGGCTTTTTCAATGCTGGTGTTTTGAATGAAAAGGGTAATAATTACTGATAAAAGTAATGCTGCGGTTGGATCGGCCAGGAAGATGAATAAGGACTTGCCATAGTAATCGCCACTGATTCCGCTGCCCACCGTTCCGGCTACAATTAGAAATACGGGAAGTAGTGCCGTAATGAAACTTTTGGCGGTGCCAGGCAAACCTTCGCCTTCCTCAATTACAAAATCTTTAATTACAGCAGGCTGAATTTTATTCATAATTAATCGCGGGAAATATATCCCGGCAATTACAGCAATGGGTAAACTCAAAATTAAGCCGTAAATAAGTGTTTGGCCAATGTCTGCATGGAAAATTCCAGCCAGTGCAACCGGGCCCGGATGTGGGGGTAAAAAACCGTGGGTTACAGAAAGTGCTGTAGCCATTGGTAAGCCGATATATAATTTAGATAAGCCTGTAGCTGCAGAAATGGCAAATACCAACGGAATCAAAACCACGAAACCTGCATTGTAAAAAAGGGGAATCCCGACCAGCAAACCCGTGAGTAATACTGCCCACTGAATATTTTGTTTCCCAAAGGCTTTAATCAGGATGAAAACAATTTTCTTCGCAGATCCGCTATCTTCAATCAGCTTTCCCATCATGGCACCTAAGGCGAGCACCATTACCATACTGCCCAAAGTACTGCCAATTCCATTACTGATAGATCCCATTACTTTTGCAGCCGGCATTCCCAAAAGTAATCCGGTAATAATGGCGACTGCAATAAGGGCAATCATTGGATTGATCTTACTTAAGATCATCACAAAAAGGAGCAAAATGCCGAAGAGAAGAATGAACAATGACATGGTTAGATGGGGTTAAACTGCAATTTACTTTTTTATCGTGATTGTTCGTCCGGTTACCAGGTGAAATTCAAAAATCCTGTATAAACCATCATCATTCCTTTCAATGCTTTCCACCAAGCCTGTTTTGCTAAAGGTATCGGTTACCATGTCTCCGATTTTTACCTCCTGAAGGATATTATTTGGCGTTTCACTATTTAATCTGATCATAAGTCAAAAGTAGGGTTATAACACATCTTTCAAAGCCACTTCAAAATCTTCTTTGATGAAAATCCATTCCTTTGATTTTAAACAAATGGGGTCAAAATCCAGGTCCGCATCGCTGAAATTTCTAAAGTTGGTCAGGATTTTTTCGCGGTTGTGTGTCCACTCAAATCTTTTCTGATGCAAGTTGATCATCTGGTCAATAGTGTATGTTTCTAATAACTGATGTAAATCCCAGTAATCTTTCTTTCGGCCGCCTCTTAAAATTACATCTACTTTCATGGCAATAATTTCTTCGACAGTTGCCATTCTGATATTATCGTGGATAACGTAATTCTGAAAAAAAGGATCCATCGAATAATAAAGATCTAGCTTAATTTGATTATTAGGATCATTGCCCACTAAATAGGATTTTCCCATTCCGGCAGTTCCTCCAAAATCGCCGGTTACATATTTAAATTTCCGAAGTAGAAATTTCTCAATACTATCAAAATCTACTGAGCGATATGGCGCATCCGTAAATAAATCAATATCGATAGACAACCGATGCCCTAAGTATAAACTCAATGCTGTGCCACCAACTAATCTAAAATTTTCCAGTTCAGGTGCGTGCATTAAGTCAATTAAACTAGCCGCTAAAAATTTATTTACCGTATTCCAATGCAGCATTTACGTAGGTTATATACTGGAAGAAGATTTTTTCTGACCTAAACTTTCCTTGTTGTCTGCTAATACTTGTCTGATTTTTTCCAATCCGTAAAACCGCTCTAGTTCAGCTTTTTCATCATTATTTCCTCTTTCAAATACTCGCCTGATTACCGACACATATTGTGCTTTCCAATCGATTTGGTCTATATCAGTGTCCCAGAAAAGTGCTTTTCGGAAAGCTTTTATATCAGGCTTATCATTTAATAATAGCTTTTCCTTCTTAATCTCATAATAGGCCTGTAGCACCAGCATCGTGCCTTCTTCAAGATCCAAAGCCCTGTCTATTTTAATAGAAAGTGAAGGTGTTAATCCCCTTTTGCCTTTAGAAACATCGTTTATAATTTGTGGATATTCTTTTAAGGAAAGTGCAAAAGGCCTTTTTTTGATGCTTCTTTTTTTTAGTTCCCTTTCAAGAATGATCCCTGGATGGATTCCTTTATATTTTTCAAATGAAGGTGTCATACGCAAATATAAACAAATTTGTTTACATTATTAATCCAATGTATCTTTATTCACAATCACTTCAAGCAGGCTATGTAAAATTGAAATCGACAGCTTATATTTTTTCTGATCTGATAAGCGTTCATCATCAATATGAAGGTCGGTGCCTTTCCACTTAATATCAATTTCTTTGGCTAAAATGGGTTCAATGGGAAAAGGCAGATTTTTGCCACTCGCAATGTCCTCAATGTATTTTTCCATTATAGCACGGTCTTCTTCGCCAACAATTACTACATCAAAAAAACCATCGCCGGGATCGGCCTTTTCACTAAGTTTTAAATTAGGGCCCAGGCGGGAAATGTTCATGATTTCTGCCATAATACAATTCTTTTCAATGGTTTTTCCATCGATGGTAATTTTACATTTCACCGCAGGATAGGATTTTGTTATTTTTAGTAACTGCTTCAATGCCAGTTTAAATTCTTCTTCCGGGGTTTCGATATCGGTGGTGTCGGTGTTATCAAGCGTCTCGATTAATTTTGGAAAAAGACCAAACCCGAGCGCTTCTATGAAATAAGCGGCCTTATCTAAACCGATTGCCTGGCCAACATCAAAGTTTCTAAGTTTATAATCATCCCAGGTGGAAACATTTTTACTTACATCCTCATTAATTCCGAGTGAGGTGGCAATGTTGTTTGCCGTGCCGAAGGGCAATAAAGCGATCGGCCGTTTAAACTTCAGCTTCTTGCTTAATAAACTCATAATCGTTTTCCTGATGGTGCCATCACCACCTGCAATTGCAATAAACTGGGTTTCGGGTTTAATGTCTTCCAGCGATTTTTTTTCTGAAGATACATAGGAACATTTATAACCGTGTTCGTTCATGATCTTCACAATTTCCGTCTTTGAATACTTACCTTCTCCTGCTCCGGGATTATGGATCAGTCTAACCAGTTTATCTGCCTTTTTCATATTGCTATGAACAATAACATGCCATTTAGGTTTTAAACTAGTACTTAATTTAATAAATATGAATATTCTCATCACTAACGACGATGGTATCTATAGCCCGGGGATTGCAGCACTTGCCAAAATTGCCCTGCGGTTTGGAACGGTAAGGGTGGTAGCGCCAGATGTGGAACAATCTTCTATGGGGCATGCCATTACGCATTCCAGACCACTTTCTATAAAATCGTCACCTATTACTTTCGAAAATATTGATGCCCATCGGGTAAACGGCACGCCTGCAGATTGTGTTGCATTGGGTTTGCACCTCTATCCTGATACACAGGTGGTGTTATCCGGTATTAATATGGGGCCAAATTTGGGTAACTCGATGTGGCACTCTGGTACGCTGGCGGCAGCAAAACAAGCCGTTCTTTTGGGTGTTCTCGGGATTGCTCTAAGTACACCCGTAGGTAAAACAGAACCAGATTTTGAGGCTTTGGATACTTATGTTGAAGAGGTATTGGAAACGTTGCTACAAGATGACGAACCTGGCCTGTACAATGTGAATTTTCCGCCAGAACCGAAAGCCATCAGGTGGACCCGTCAATCGGTTCGGTTATATGACGGCCATGTGGTACCCGGAATTGATCCCATGGAAAGAAAACATTATTGGATTACGGTATCAGCTTTGGAAGCTGCAGAAGAAGGTACAGACCGTTGGGCAGTGGAAAATGATTATGTTTCCATTACACCACTTCGTTTGGATTTAACGAATGAGGCCGAACTGGAAAAAAGAAAACACGATCAGTAATTATTGATCGTGTTTGGTCCAGATAAGGTCTTCGGTTTTATAACCGATTTCTTTAGCCTTTTTTAAATAAGCAGCTTTAACCTCTGCCGGAATGGTTGGGGTTCTGGATAAAATCCAAAGGTAATCCAAACTGTTTCCGGCAACCAGTGCGTATTGGTAATCCTGATCTATTTCTATTACATTGTAGCCTGCGTAAAAAGGGCCGAAAAAGGAAACTTTAAGTCTCGCTTCATTTTCGCCATTTACAAATTTCGCCTTTCCAACACTTTGTTTCCACTCTTTTTTAACATAGTTATAACCACGGTTATCTACTTTGATGGTCCCATCATCCTGAATGGAATAAGTGGCGGTAACGTTATTTAAATCTTTTTCAAACTTGAAGTCCATTCTGGCCACTTCAAACCATTTACCTAAATATTTATCTTTTCTAAAAGGCTTAATTGCTGTTGCGCCTTTTGGTATAGATACCCCGCAACCTACATAGCTGATTACGATTATTCCTAAGGTTGCCAGCAGCAGGGTGTTTCTAAGCTTATTGTTCATTTTTTAAATCAATTTGCTTAAAAACACCCTTCCTTTAAAAATGTTTCCGGTGTTTAGATATTTAACAACAGCTTATTATTGTGCTAACACTCATTAATTTCCCGATCTTAATATTTTAAGGGGCGGTTGATTCAAAATGCTCCTTGTGCTTAAGATTCCGGTAACTACAACCAATAAAATAACTGAACCAAAAAGTAATAAGGTAGCAGGGAAAGGCGGAATAAAAGCTGCATCAAATGTAAATTTAGCTAAAGCCCAGCTACCGCCAATCGCCAGAATCAAACCTGCGCCAGCCGCAAAAGCACCTAAGAAAAAGTATTCGATGGCATTAATAGCCAGGATTTGTTTTTTGCTGGCGCCCATGGTTCTCAGCAAAATGCTTTCTTTTGTGCGCTGATTTTTACTGGTGAGCACCGCTGAGATCAGCACTATCCAGCCCGTAACCATACTGAAGCCAGCCATGAATTGAATGACAAAGCCGATTTTGCCTAACAGTTCATCCAGTAATTTGAGTACGAGATCCAAATCTATAACTGAAACATTTGGGAAATTCTGAACTACTTCTCCCTGAAATTTAGCGGATACTTCATTTGATGGTACACGGGTCATCAATACGTGGAATTGTGGCGCCTGTTCTAAAACTCCGGATGGGAAAACTACCCTGAAATTGGTTTGCATCCTGCTCCAGTTTACTTCCCGCAAACTTCCTACAACTGTCGGGATCATCATGCCCTGAACATTAAATAAAATTTTATCATTTAACCCCACATTAATCTGCTGTGCATAACGCTGATCAAGGGAAATGTAAATCGTTTCGTCGGGTTTTACTTTTCCTACCCACTTTCCAGCGGTAATCTGCTCAGCAGCAGTGAGGCTATCCTGATAGGTAGCCCGGAGTTCGTTGCGGTAAGCCCTGCGGTTACTCGTATCAGCACTAGATGCTTTTCCATTAATCTCCTCAATTCGCATGGTAATCACCGGAACCTGATTCATTAAAGGCAGTTTGAATGATTTAGTGAGGCTATCTAAACCCTCCTTTTGTGCATTCTGAATATCGAACATCACAATATTGGGTTGGTTACTTCCCGAAGAAAGCGTAACCCTGCTCATTAGAATACCTTGTACAAAAAACAATGTGCAAATAAAAGCTGTAGATAATCCAATGGAAACCGTTAACATCAGCGTTTGATTATTTGGCCGGTAAAGGTTGGCAAATCCTTGTCGCCATAAGTAACTAATGGAATTTGGCAAAAGTTTCCTCACCAGAAACATTAAAGTTCTGGAGAGTAAAATTAAGAGTATAAAAGCCAGCCCAATGCTGGCTGTAAAGGCCAATGTCTGCATCCAGCTTTTCATTTGCAGGTGAGTGAAACCCACAACAAAGGCAACCATCAGGATGTAAACCAGCCAGATTAAAGGATCTTGTTTTCTAGCCTTGCCTTCGAAAGAAATTCTGATGGCATTTAGAGGTGAAATCTTTCTTACCGATAGGAGTGAGGGCAAGGCGAAGAGAAGGGAAATAATTAATCCTAATAAAATACCCTGTGCAACTGCGGCCCATGAAACCTGCATAGTAATCTCCACAGGAAGAAAATCCTTAAGCACCATGGGCAGTAAAAACTGGATTCCGGTGCCCAGTGCCGATCCGAGCACTGCCGCTATAAGCCCGATAAAAAAGATTTGGATCAGGTAAATGAAAAATGCATGTCGGGCTTTCAAACCCAAACAGCGCAAGGTAGCCACGGCGCTGAGTTTCTCCTGAATATAAACGTGGATGGCGCTGCCAACACCAACACAACCCAAAAGCAAGGCAATAAAACCAGATAAGGCGAGGAAGCGGTTTACATCTTTAAAAGATCTGCCGGTTTGTTCTTTGCGCGATTCAACTGTATCGGCATCAAAGCCTTCGCTTTCCAGTTTTGATTCGTTTTTCTTTACCCATTCATCAATTCCCGACGGATCATCGTACTTGTAATAGAACTTGTTGTTGATCCGGCTTCCGGTTTTAATGAGGTTGGTTTTTGCCAGAAATTGCATGGGGATGTAAACTGTTGGCGCCACGGTAGCGGCAATGCCGGTTTGTCCGGGAGCCTTAACCAGTATTCCAAGAATTTTAAAACTGATATCTCCAACTTTGAGTGAGTCGCCTACCTCGGCGCCAAACTGCAACATCAGCGTTTGATCTACCAATGCATCCTGACCCGACTGGAAGTTTTTTCCGGCCTCCACCGGGAGGGTTTCGAGCGTACCATAATAGGGATAGTTGCCTTTCAGCGCCTTCATCTGCACCAGTCTGCTGCCTCCGCCTTTTTTGAAATAGATCATCGAGGCGAAGGTTTTCTCCTGCGAACGGTCGTTTCCCAAGGTATCCAGCATTTTCTGCATGGCCTTGCTCACACCTTTTCTGCTGTCTAAAACTAAGTCAGCTCCGGTGAGTTCTTTCGCCTGCGCATCGATATCGTGTTGTAAATTATCCTTAAAAGAATAGACTGCTACCAGAGCGGCGATGCCCAATACGATCGAAGAAATGAACAGCAATAATCGCGACCGGTTTTTACGGCTATCCCGCCAGGCCATTTTGAATAGCCAGGATAATTTGATGCTTTGCTGAGGGAGCTTATTTTGCATAACCTTGGTTTTCATCAGAAACGATTATACCACCTTTTATTTTTATGGTTCTGCTGGTTCGGGCAGCAAGTTCCAGGTCGTGGGTTACGATAACCAGCGTAGTACCTGCATCTTTATTCAGGTCGAACAATAGCTTAATTACCTTTTCGCTGGTTTCGGCATCCAGGTTCCCGGTAGGTTCATCGGCAAAAAGTATAGCAGGTTGATTGGAAAAAGCCCTCGCTAAAGAAACGCGTTGCTGCTCTCCGCCCGATAGCTGAACCGGATAATGATGAGAACGATCTGCCAGGCCAACTTTATCCAGCAAATCGAGTGCCTGTACCTTAATATTTTTTGCGCCGCGCAGTTCAAGCGGAACCATTACATTTTCAAGCGCGGTTAGCGTTGGTAAAAGCTGAAAATTCTGAAAGATGAAGCCTACATACTGATTGCGTACTGCTGCACGTTCATCTTCATTCAGTTTCTCGAGTGCGATACCGTTGAGTTCAACCGTGCCGCTGGTTGCCCGGTCAAGGCCTGCACATAAACCCAATAAAGTGGTTTTGCCACTTCCGGAAGGACCAGTAATGGCTACTGTAGAGGTGCTGCTGATTGCAAAGTTGATGTTATTGAGTACACTAAGCTCACGCCCTGCGCTTTGATAAATTTTATTTACGTCACGAATATTTAAAATACTTTCCAATCGTTTATTTTTTAGAATTTGTATACGGATATTAGACCAAACATAACTGTCACTAATCTGTTAAGGTAGTGGTTTTATTTTAGAGAATTAATTACATAATATGTTACGAAAACGCTTATCAGGCCTATTTGTTTTGGCTTTGCTGCTTGCGGCCTGCGGAAATAAACAAAGTAAGGAAAACAATTATCAAACTTTAGATTCCGCTGACCAAACCACTCAATCTTCTGGCAAAAAGCTTAAAAATATCCTCTTTTTTGGAACCAGTTTAACGGCCGGTTATGGTCTTGATCCAACGGAAGCTTACCCGGCGCTGATTCAAAATCGAATCGACTCGCTTAAAATGCCTTATAAAGTAATTAATGGCGGGTTAAGTGGCGAAACTTCTGCTGCCGGGAAAAGCAGGATTTCCTGGTTGCTCAAACAGCCTATTGATGTCTTCGTATTGGAGCTTGGTGCCAATGATGGTTTACGCGGACTGCCGGTTGCACAAACCACTAAAAATCTTCAGAGTATTATCGATAGTGTGAAAATTAAATACCCTGATGTAAAAATGGTGATGGCCGGCATGCAGGTTCCGCCCAATATGGGCGCTAAATACGCAGCAGATTTTAAGAATATTTTTCCTGCGCTGGCAAAAAAGAATAACATGGCATTGGTTCCTTTCCTTTTAGATAAAGTTGGCGGTGTGCCGAAGCTTAACCAGGAAGATGGCATCCATCCAACCGCAGAAGGCGATAAAATTCTCGCTGAAAATGTTTGGGTGGTTTTGAAAGATATACTGGCCGAAAGATAAGCCTCACAATAATTACCAAGGTGCAACATGTGCGCGCTGTACCCGTTATGTTTGATATATGATTTAGCTAATGTATACGCTCTGGTACAATGATTCGTTTGTAGAATAAGTTTGTAAATTAGTTAATTAAATCGTAAAGCATATGGAAAACCTAAACGATACAAAAGTCACTGCATTTTTGAACAAAATAAAATCTGAGTGGCCTGGATTTGTAGAGCGTTTTGAATTTAAAACGGCTTCAGTAATTTACGTTTATCTGAAAAAGGGAATCTCCAGTGGTGAATTTTTAAGCAAACTTGCGATAAAGGTTGAGTGCCTGGTTGATTTCAGCAATCCCATCATTCTTTATCATATCGAAAGTGATGGAATGAATTTAAAGTCCCATCCAATTAACTGGTATTCTTCTATCAACAAGCTCTAACCTGAATTATTATTTTGGTCTGTTTATCTGCACGGCAATGACTTTTCGTGTTGCCATTGCTTAAGCCTGCTAATTGCCAAGCGTTATCGCAACTTCTTCCAGCAGCATCAAAAAATCTTCTGTAAAAAGCAGTAGATAGAGTTTGGCCGACTTTAATTTTTTGGGTAAAAAGCCATAGTATTTAAAGAAGTTGGCACTGAAATTCGAAGAGTTTTTATAACCCAGATCTGCGGCAACCTGACTCACCGGCATTTTTTTCTTAGTCAGCATTTTTTTTGCCAGCTGCATTTTATGTTCGTTTAGAAAGCCAAAAACTGTTTGGCCGAACACGAGTTTAAAATATTTTTTCAGGTAATTTTCATTGGTGCCAACCTTTCTTGCCAAACTGGCTAAAGACAATGGTTCCTTTAAATTATCGATCATAATATCCCTTGCCAGTTGGATGGGTGCCAGCATATGTGCCGGAACATCCAATGTATCCACATTCTCTCTAATTGCTTTGATTTGATTCTCAATGTGGCACAGCAATTCAATTGTTTTGGCTTCGAGGTAAGTGGATTTGAGATCAGCCGGATAATCACAACTGAACATATTGCCCAGGATGCTGATCATTTCAACATCCATTGGCATTTCTTTGTTCAAAGCAATGGCCGCTTCAAACGAGTGAAACTTCTCGCAGTTTAAACGGACAAAATAAATATCATCGTGGTGTTCCAGGTAATTAATGAAGAAGCGATAATTGTTTTCCTTGCCTTCATTTAAGATCAGGTATTGATTAGGCAAAAGAAGCATCCTGTGATTTTCGCCATCCACCTTAATAGTAGCCGAATTACTAAAAAGGATATAGAATTCTTGAGGGATGATTTTTAGATTGTATAGATAAAAGCCGCCGGAACTAATCTGCACCCTTTGCAGCAAAGTACCATTAACCCTCAGTTCTGAAGTCATTGATTCCTTGCTCATTTTATACATGGGCTGGGCATCAAAAACCAGGCTTTGATTATTTCCGTTTTGGGTTATAAAAATTCCTTTATCTGGCATTTTGAGGTTAATGTTAATGATACTTTTGCCCAAAGTTACTATTTATTTAGACTATATATAAATAGTACTGAACGAAATCATTAACAGGTTGATCATATGAGAAAAAGTTTACTTATTTTTTTCTGTGCCATTACGCTTTCCTTATATGCGCATGCACAGCGAATAACAATTACCGGAAAGGTTACCGATGCAGCGCAAAAGCCGCTTGTAGGGGCAAGTGTGTTTGTAGCCGGAAAAAACGAGAGCGTTTACACTGATAAAGAAGGGACGTTTTCTATCGCCGCAAATAGTGGTGAAAAACTATCTATTGCCTACGTTGGTTTCAAAAGACAAACCATCCTGTTAACAAGCGCCAGTAATCCGCTGCGGATTATACTGGAAAGCGAAGAAAATCAGCTTGCAGATCTTGTGGTTACGGGTGCTTTAGGGATTAAAAGATCGGCAAGAGAGTTGGGTACCAGTACGCAAACCATCAAAGACGATTATCTTAACCAGGGAAAAACGATTAACCCATTAAACGGATTAACCAGTAAGGTGTCGGGTTTAAGGGTAAACATGTACGATAGTAAAGTAGATCCTCAGATTCAGATTGTAATGCGGGGTTCGAGGTCTTTGAATCGTACTAAAAATGAACCGCTTTATGTGTTGGATGGTGTTCCGGTTCCAACCATTGGAAGGATCAATCCTAACGATATTGAAGAAATTACAGTACTTAAAGGTGCTAATGCCGCCGCTCTGTATGGTTCTGAAGGTGTAAATGGTGCCATTATGATCACCACTAAACAAGGTGCAAAGGGCCGGGGAAGGGTAACTTTCTCAAATACCACCACTTTTTCTAAAGTAATGATGCTTCCGCCGGCACAGCATACTTTCGGGCAAGGCGTAAATGGTGCTTATGTGCCTACGCAGTATGAAAGCTGGGGCCCTGCATTTGATGGAAGTATGAAAAATGTAGGTGCAGTTCTGCCAAATGGAACGCAGCCACAGGCTTTGTATGCCGCGCCGGGAAAAGATAACAGGTTAGACCTTTTTGATACTGGTTTGAACCTGCAGAATGATGTTTCCTTTTCTGGCGGAGATGATAAATCGACTTACTTTTTATCTGCACAGGATGTGAAAATCAAAGGCATTATCCCGGAGGATGAAAGTAGAAGAACCGGCGCCCGCTTTAATGGAACCAGGAAGTTCGGTAAGTTGAATACCTCCTATAATGTGAATTACGTACTTTTTAATAAGAATACTACACCAGACGGACCTTGGATTACCGCTTATCAATTGCCTGCTAATTTCGATTTCACCAACATGAGAAACTGGCAAGACCGGACATCCGGCGCAAACCCGACAAACTTTTTTACCGATCAGCAGAAAAATCCCTACTTTCAGATTGATAACTATCGTGATGATACCAAGCAGCAAACCCTGAATGGGAAAGTGGAACTGGATTACCAGTTTACCCCATGGTTTAAAGCGCTCTATCGTTTTGGTTATTACTCTACAGTTGCCGAAACCAGAAGTACTGTAGGCAAGTTTGAAGGTGTCGGACAACGAAATGTGAATGGTTCTGTGAATGATGGTTCTGATAATTTCAGGAAGATGAATAATGACCTGATCCTCCATTTTAATAAAGATTTCGGGAAATTTACTACACGTTTATTAATCGGTCAGAATTTAAGAAGTGATTATACTAAATCACAAACGTTAAGTTCTGCAAATCTACTGTTTCCAGATTTGTTTAACCAGGGAAGCGCACTCGGACAGGTGTCTGGAAGAAGTACCATTACCAAGTTTCGTTCTATGGCCACCTACGGAGAATTTACGGCTGGCTACAACAATTATTTGTTTTTAACCTTAACAGGAAGAAACGACTGGGTTTCTACTTTGAGTAAAGAAAACAGGTCGTATTTCTATCCGGGCGTTAGTTCATCTTTCGTGTTTTCTGAAGCCATCAGTTCATTAAAAAACAGTAAAACCCTTTCTTTCGGTAAAGTTTACGCGTCGTATAATAAGACCGGAAATAACACGCTAAATCCATATTCATTAAACAATCCTTACAGCCAGGCGAATGGCTTTCCATTTGGCAATCTTGTTGGTTTCCTTCCGGGATCAACTTTTCCAAATCCGGATATCGAACCAGAATTCGTAACCTCTTATGAGGCAGGCATCCAGTTGGGTTTGTTTAATAACCGCCTGAATTTCGAAGGTGCCTACGTTTTCTCCGATTCGAAAGGACAAATTTTTAATGCGACTACCTCACGAGCTACGGGTTATGCCAGTGCCCGGGTAAATGCCGGGCGATTAACCAATAGTGTGGTGGAGTTAAATTTAAACGGCGATATTATTCGCAATGCAAACTTCAAATGGAACCTGGGCTTTAATTATACTTACATCAACAACCAGGTAAAAGAGCTTTTTGAAGGCTTGGAATCATTTAATATTTTCCGTCAGTCTTATGCCAATATTGGTCAGGCTTACCCGAGTTTGCAGGTAAGTGATTATAAAAGAGACCCGAATGGCAATGTGGTCATAAATGCGGCGAATGGAAATCCGGTTGTTGCTGCAGAAGCCGTTCATTTAGGTACGATGGTTCCGCCGCATCAAATGGGCTTGAATACCATGGTTACCTACAGAAATATTAGTCTTGGTGCACAGTTCGACTGGAGGATGGGTGGCTGGTTATATTCGGAGATTGTACCCCGGATGTACACCGCCGGAACACACCCAGCAACGGTAGAATTTAACCGTCAGCCATTTATTTATCCAAATTCAGTGATCGAAACGGCTCCTGGCATTTTCGTTCCCAACACCACTGTATTATCAAGAGGCGATAAAGCTTTCTGGCAGGCGCAAGGTGCGGTACAAAGCAATACGGCTGCAAAATCAGATTTCTTCAAAATGCGTGAATTAAACGTCACTTACAATTTCCCGGCGAAATTATTGGCTAAACAGAACGTAATCAAAGAAGCCAGAATTAGCTTTATCGCAAACAATTTGTTCCTGATCAGGCACCAGGATAATACCTACGGTGATCCTGAATATTTATATAATGACACAGATGGCTATATCAGTTTCCGCCAGGTTCCGCCATACAGAACGTTCGGTTTTAATGTTAACGTGGTATTTTAATTTTACAAAAATGAAAAGAAATTTAAACACATATCTGTTCACGGCGCTAATTATGATTGGTTTTAGTTCTTGTGAAAAGTTTTTGGATGTAAATGATGATCCAAATAATCCGGTGAACGCCAACCTGCCGCTGAGTGCCAAATTGCCTGCTGCACTTTTAAGTACGGTAAATCAGGAAGCCATTCAACTGAATCAACTCGGTGCCTTCTGGGGCGGTTATTGGGGAACAAACAGCGAAGGGATTAATCAATATTTTAAAGAGAAAAGTTACGATGGCCCTTCAATCCGGCATCAGCGAGATGGCATTCCGATCTGGGAAAATGGTTTCCAGAACCTGCTTTACTATCAACTGATTAAAGAGCAGGGGCAGGTGGAAGGTGCAGGTTATTATACCGGGATTGCTAAAATTATGCAGGGATGGCACTTCTTAAGACTGGTTGATATTTACAATAATATTCCCTTTGATGATGCTTTACAGGGAACGACGTTTCCAACTCCGCGTTATGAAGAAGGACAGGCGGTTTATCAAAAATCAATCAACCTGATTACAGAAGGTATTAATGAAGTTAAAGGTGCTGCCACTGATGCTACAATTGCAAGAGCCGATATTATCTTCAACGGATCTAAGCCTTTGTGGGCAAAGTTTGGCAATACCATCAAATTAAGGGCGCTGATCCGCCAGAGCGAAAAAAATAATCAGGCTTATATCGCTGCAGAAATCCAGAAAATCCAGGCAGAGGGGAGTGGTTATTTAGCGCTTAATCAGCATGTGACATTGAAGCCGGGTTATGAAAATACTGCCGGAAAGATTAATCCATTCTGGGAAACTTATTACCGCAATGTTCAGGGTGCAACAACTGCATCGTATGATAACTTAAGACCAACTACTTTTTTAATTGATCAATACAAACAGCGGAACGACCCCCGGTTAGCCAGGATTTATCAGGCGGTTGGCGGCGATTATAAAGGCGTACTTTTTGGTAACCCGAATGCTTCGGCAGAATACAACAGATCGGTTACTTCGGCACTTCGTGGTCCGCAGGAAAATGGTAATGCACCTGCTGGGTTATTAAAAAGTGCGCTACAGCCACTAGTTTTAATGGGAGCATACGAAAGTCTTTTCTTACAGGCCGAAGCGGCGCAAAGAGGATGGATTACAGGAAGTGCAAAAACATTGTACGAGCAGGGTATTCAGGCTTCCTTTGCTTACAATGAAGTTCCGGCAACTGCTTTCGCGGGTTATAACGCGCAGAATACAGTTAGCTTTGATCAGGCAGCCAATAAAATCGGGGCCATCATCACTCAAAAATGGTTATCAATGAACGGCACGAACGGCATCGAGGCCTGGAGTGATTACAGAAGACTAGGCTTGCCGGCCATTCCTAATTCTTTGCAGGCACCTTCGGCAGATGCCAGGCCGCTTCGTTTAATGTATCCGGAATCGGAAAGACAAACGAACAACGCAGAAGCTTCCAAACAAGGTGGCGACCAGGTTACTGTTGATAAAGTTTGGTGGGATAACTAATACAAATTAACAGAAAAGCCGTAGATATCACTTCTACGGCTTTTCTGTTTGGTCTACAATTTTTAATTCTTAATTAATTTAAATAAAATGGCTTCTCGTTCTATTATTTAGAACGATTCTTGTTAACTTAGCCAAAATTCTTTTAGATCTAACCCTCTGACAGAATGAATAAAATCATAACTATTCAGGTCAAAATGAAAAAAACATTCTTAGCTATTCTTGTAATGGCTGCCCTTCATGCGCAAGCTCAGAAAAATGCATTTCTTGAGCAGTCTTTCTGGAAAGGAAATACAGACCTTGCTACGATCAAATCAGAGATTGAAAAAGGCAACAGTCCGTCGCAATTGAACCAAATGTCGTTTGATGCATCTGTTCTTGCTATTAATAACGGCGCTCCTCAGGAATCAATCTTATACCTTTTGGCTCAAAAAGGTAATAATGTAAATAAGTTGACCCACGATAGCAGAACTTATTTGTTCTGGGCAGCATCTAAGGGCAATGTTCCGGTAATGGAATATCTTTTGAAAAATGGCGCAAAAGTAGATTTGCAAGATAGTCATGGTTTTACGCCATTAACCTTTGCCGCAGTTGGCGGGCAGGCAGACACCAAAGTTTACGATTTATTGATTGCAAACGGTGCTGACGTTAAAAAAGACTTAAACCACGACGGTGCGAATGCGCTATTAATCGCCATTGCAAATGATAAAAACTTCGCCTTAACAGATTATTTTGTATCGAAAGGCTTGAGCTTAAACAGTGTGGATGCCAATGGAAACACGGCTTTCAATTATGTGGCCAGAAGCGGAAACATAGAGTTGATGAATAAGCTGATTGCAAAAGGCGTTAAATATAACGACAACGCTATGATCATGGCTGCTCAAGGCGGTCGTGGTTCTTCCAACGGTTTAGCCGTTTTTCAATACCTGGAGGGATTAAAATTGAAACCTACAGTTACCGGAAGCAATGGAGAAAATGCTTTGTTTTATATCGCCAGAAAACCTAAGCAGGAAGAGGTGATTAACTATTTTCTTTCTAAAGGTGTAGATGTAAACCAGGCCGATAAAGATGGCAATACAGCCTTTATTAATGCAGCTGGATTTACCAGAGATTTAGGAACACTAGAATTGCTTTCAAAAAATGTAAAAGATATTAACCAGGTCAATGCAAAAGGAGTTTCTGCTTTGGCGATGGCTGTTCGCAGTAATACCGGCGAAGTGGTGAAATTTCTTTTAGATAAAGGCGCAGATCTTAATGTGGCTGATAAAGAAGGAAACAACCTGGCTTATTACCTTTTTCAGGGTTATGGGCCGCGTGGAATGGAAGACTTCAGTGCAAAGCTAAAAGTATTTACAAATAAAGGATTCAACATCGGGGCGATACAGCCGAATGGAAATTCATTATATCATTTAGCAGTAGCTAAAAACGACCTTGCTTTGGCAAAACTTGTTGCTGATTATAAGGTAGATGTGAACCTGAAAAACAAAGAAGGTTACACTGCCCTGCACAAGGCAGCAATGACAGCCAAAGATGTGGAGTTGTTGCAATATTTAATTGCTGTTGGTGCCAAAAAAGATGTGGCTACAGATTTTAAAGAAACACCTTATGATTTAGCATCAGAAAATGAATTTTTAACCAGGAACAAAGTATCAATCGACTTCTTAAAATAATCAAATGAATAACTTTTTAAAATTGTGCCTGGCTTTTGCATTCGTTTCGTTAATTCCATTGCTCAGTTCTGCTCAAAAAACAACTAAATATAAGTGCATGGTGCAAATGACCAATTACGTTGGTGAGGGTGCCTACATTGCAGTATCATTAATTGATGCTAAAGGTGCTTACGAAAAAACACTTTACGTGATGGGTTCTGATAAAAAATGGTATCCTGATTTAAAAGAATGGAATAAAGCTTACAAAAAGAAACCAACTAACATCAGCGCCATCACTGGTGCATCTGTTACTGGTGGCGACCGCAGTGTTACTGTTCTGGATATTGAAACCGATAAAATAAACAAGGGTTACAAATTACGTTTTGAAACCGCCGTTGAAGACAATAAATACTATTTAAAAGATATAGAAATTCCTTTAACTACTGCGGGTTTGGCTGCTAAAACCGAAGGTACGGGCTATATCAGATACGTACGTTTAAGCGCAAACTAAAAAAGCTTAATCAATGACCATTTCATTCTGGAGATACAGCCATTTAGCACTGGCAGTATCTTCTTTTCTTTTTATAACCCTTGCTTCCATTACGGGGATTATTCTTTCTTTTAAACCCATTACGGAGAAAACACAATCTTACAAAGCCAGAAACTTTGATCAGCTCACGGTAGCTGAGGTGATTCCTAACCTTAAAAAATCTTATACCGATATTGGGGAGGTGACCATAGATGTTAACCAGTTTGTAGCGGTAAACGGGACAGACCTTCAGGATAACTCCGGGAATTTTTATGTAGATCCCTCCACAGGCAAATCGTTGGGGAAAGTAGGCAAAGAGAATGAGTTTTTCAGGTGGGTAACCACACTTCACCGTTCTTTGTTTTTGCATGAAACCGGTAGGATTTTTATCGGTATTACCGCTTTTCTGTTGTTTTTAATCGCCACCTCGGGTACGGCACTCATCATTCAACGCCAAAGAAGTCTCAAAAAGTTTTTCGGAAAGATTGTAAGAGATGGATTTGCTCAATATTACCATGTGGTACTGGGCAGATTACTGCTGATTCCAATTATCCTTATTTCATTAAGCGGCACTTTTTTGTCGCTGCAAAGATTCGGCTTCATTGAAGCGCAAAAAATTACGCACAAAGTGGATTTTGATGCACTCAAAACAGCTCCTGAGAAAAAGATTGCTGATTTTGAAGCGTTCAAAAATATCCCACTCAGTAAGGTTCAATCCATTGAGTTTCCTTTTTCTGAAGATGTAGAAGATTATTTTACCCTAAAACTTGATGATAAAGAAATTACGGTTAACCAGATTACAGGTGAAATCCTGACCGAACAGGCCTATTCAAAAGCGACATTGTTTAACAATTTGAGTTTGGATTTGCATACGGGCAGGGGCAGTGCCGTTTGGGCATTTGTTCTGGCCATTGCCTCTGCAAACATTTTGTTTTTCGTTTACTCTGGCTTTGTAATCTGGTGGAAACGCAGCCGAAACAAGATTAATAATAAGTATAAATCAGATCAGGCGGAGTTCATCATTTTGGTAGGTTCTGAAAACGGAACGACTTTTCGCTTTGCCAAGGCGATTTATGAACAGCTGTTGAAAAATGGTAAAACAGCTTTCATAACGGAACTGAACAGTTTCAAAATCTTTCCAAAAGCGAAGCAATTTTTAGTTTTCACGGCTACTTATGGTCAGGGCGAGGCGCCAACTAACGCTAAGAAATTCAGATTGCTATTAGAGAAATATCCTCAAAATCATGCAGTAGATTTTGCGGTAGTAGCCTTCGGTTCGCATGCTTATCCAGACTTTTGTAAGTTTGGTTATGAAGTAAATAATGCGCTTTCGCATCAGCCATGGGCGAAACCATTGGTCGAAATTCACACCGTAAATGATCGGTCACCGGAAGAATTTACGAAGTGGGCCACGTTGTGGGCACAACATTCAGCAATGGAGCTGACTTCATTATCTAAATTACTGTCGGCAGTGCCTGCGAAAACACAGTCTTTTGACGTGGTATCAAAAACCGTTTCTACGCATACAGAAACCTCGTTTATCATTCGTTTACGCCCAAAGAAAAGAAAAAAATTCACATCAGGAGATCTGCTTGCCATTTATCCGGCTAACGATCATCGCGAGCGACAGTATTCTATTGGTAAAATGGGCAACGATGTGCAGTTAAGCGTCAAGCTGCATAAGGGCGGATTAGGTTCCGGCTTTTTGCACAGGCTTGAAATAGGACAACAATTAAATGCCGCTATAATTAAAAATAAGCATTTCCATTTTCCAGAAAAAGCGAAAACCGTAATCATGATTTCTAACGGTACCGGGATTGCCCCTTTTTTAGGAATGCTCAACCAGCATAGTAAAGGCAGAAATATTCATCTTTATTGCGGGTTTAAGAATAAGGTTTCTTTTTCACTTTATGAAAATGTGCTAAATACGGAGCTTTCGAAATTGACTAAATTAAACGTGGCTTACTCCAGAGAAGGAGAGAAGCAATATGTTAAAGATCTACTGGCGACAGATGCTTCTTTCATTTGTGAAACCTTAAATAACAATGGCGTGATGATGCTTTGCGGCTCACTGAGTATGCAGAAAGATGTAATTGCCTGGCTGGAAGATGCCTGTGCACAATTTAATGCCCAAGATGTAAGTTATTATCAATCCCGTGGTCAGATTTTAATGGATTGTTATTAGTTGTGGTTACGGGTTACCAGTTGTAAGTTATAAGTACCTGTCAAGTGTTTTATACATTATGCTTATACGCCCAGACTTTCAACTTTTAAACTTCAACTGTTTGTTACCGATTGCGAATTACCGGTACATGTCAAGTGTTTTATACATTATAATTATACGCCCAGACTTTCAACTTTTAACCCTTTAACTGTTTGTTACAGATTGCGAGTTATAGTTATTTATCTATTATCTCTTCCCGCTTCTCTCATCATCTATTTCCCCTCAAGCAATTCTGTCAACCAAATGCGGAGAATAAAGATGTTATTCTCCGCAAAAATGCGGAGGATAATTTGTCTTTTGCGGAGAATAGAAGTACCTTTAGTGAAAGGTTGCGGAAAATAAGATGTATATATATCAACATAAAGCTTGGCCAAATTTTACCTAGGATAAAGAATTACTTTCCGATTCATTAGCGCATACCAGGTATAAGCAAGGTAAGCTTCTAGGGAAAATGGGAGGGTTTGGCTTCGATTTACAAGAAAATACTACCCTGGAGAATCTCATTCAGGATGTATTAAAATCTAGTGAAATTGAAGGCGAAATACTCAATTGTGAAGAAGTCCGTTCTTCTATCGCCCGCAGATTAGGGATGGAAGTGGCGGGGATGGTACCTTCAGACCGGCATGTAGATGGCGTTGTAGAGATGATGTTGGATGCGACGCAGCAGTACAAAGTAGCCTTAGATGCTGAACGTTTATTCGGATGGCATGCTGCGCTCTGGTAGAAGTGGTATATATAAAATTGTAGTTGGCCATTGGCGTAACAATACAAAAGACGACCCTATGCAAGTGGTGTCTGGAGCATTAGGTAAAGAAAAAGTTCATTTTCAGGCGCCTGATTCAGTGGTGTTGGATAGAGAAATGCTTCAGTTTATGGATTGGTTTAATCACAACCATGAAATTGATCCTATAATCAAAGCCGCTTTAGCACATTTATGGTTTGTTACGATTCACCCGTTTGATGATGGGAATGGCAGGATTGCCAGGGCGATAACGGATATGCAACTGGCACGTGCCGATGAAACTTCGCAGAGATTTTATAGCTTGTCTACGCAAATTAGATCGGAACGTAAGGCCTATTATAGCATTTTAGAGAAAACTCAGCGTGGTTCATTGGAGGTAACAGCTTGGTTATCATGGTTTCTTGCCTGTTACGATGCTGCGCTTTCCAATACTAATCGAACACTGACAAAAGTGGAGCAGAAAGCCAGTTTCTGGGAGAATTCTGCAACTTTTAATATCAATAACAGGCAGAAATTGATGTTGAATAAGCTTTTAGATGGTTTCGATGGAAAGTTAAATTCATCTAAATGGGCAAAGATTGCAAAATGTTCTCAAGATACGGCTGGTCGGGATATTAATGATTTAGTAAACCGTGGCATTTTGAAGAAAGAAGCCGCAGGAGGCAGAAGTACAAGTTATGTTCTTAGTTGATGTAGCGACAATTTTTAGAATATCCTAGAGTCCCTTTTTCCATTGTTTGATTATCTTCTGGCTTAGATTGCCAGAATGGTAAACCTGGCCATCATCACCAAACATAACGCAGCTAAACTTTGGAAATTGATTGATAAATTTCAGTCCGGCTTCTTTTCCTAAAACCATTATGGAGGTGCTGAAACCATTTGCCAGTTCTGCATCTGGCCCAAATACAGTTACGCTGGTCAGGCCGGTAGCCGGATAACCCGTAACCGGATTAATGATGTGCGAATATCTTTTTCCATTTAATACCACAAACTTTTCATAGTTTCCGGAAGTAACCACAGCACTATTTTTTAAAGGAACAATAGCGTAAAGGCTATCCTTATGAAATGGATTGGTGATGCCTATGGTCCAGTAATGGCCTTTTGGATGTTTACCCCAGGTACTCATGTCGCCGGAGCCATTTACAATTCCAGCTTTAATCCCTTTTTTTAACATCATATTCCGGCACCGATCAGCAGCATAACCTTCTCCAAGGGCACCAAAACCAATCTTCATCCCTTTTAATTTCAGATAAATTGTGGAGTTTAAGCTATCCAGAATGATGTTCTTATAGCCAACTTTTTCGACGGATTTTTTGATGGCCTCGGCAGTTGGCATTTCCGTCATGGAGCCATCGAACTTCCAGATTCTATCCATCGCAGCAAAGCTGATGTCGAATGCGCCATTGGTAATTTCAGATAAGTAAAGTGCGCGTTTGGTGAGGTCAAAAACTTCCCTGTCAACCTTTATCGGCTTGATGCCCGCATTGCTGTTCACCTGAGAAATCTGGGAAGCTGGCTTCCAGTCTGAAATTAAGAATTCAATTCTGCTGATTTCATTGATTACCGTATCGATATTGTTTTCAGCTGTTCTGGCATCTTTCGCAACAATGGTAATTTCGAATTTACTTCCCATTAACAGGGTAGTTCTCTTTCGCAACACCTGAGCGAAGGTAGTTGTGTTTAGTAGCAGGAAAAGGGCAATCAGCTTAACTTTCAAAGGGAATTCGTTTGGTGATTAATATTCAAATTTAAGAAAGCAATTGTGAAAGATTGTCAATAACAGCCAATAAAAAGGCCTCAAAGTAATTCGTATTACTTTGAGGCCTAAATATTGAAAGCGAGTTATTTAAAATTTATAAGATAGGGTGGTCATGAACTGACGTGGCGGAATTGGATTCACACTGTAGTTTTCATGAACAAAATAATTTAACTCATTGGTAATGTTGGCAATTTTAGCCAGTAAAGAAAGTTTTTTCCAGCTGTAGCCTGCAGAAAAGTCGAATGTAGTGAAAGCATTTAATGGGATTAACCTGCTATAAGCCTGGATTTTTGAATCATTGTATCCGCCGTTGCGTGCACCAGTATAATAAGCAGATGCACCAAGTTTTAAGCCTTTAACACTTCCATCCTGAAAAGTGTAAAATAAGGTTCCATTTGCGGTATTTTTAGTCGAACCAACTAAACGCTGACCTTCAATAATCCCGCCAAGTGTTATGGTTCTTGTTGCATTTGGTTGCGCGGTTGTCGGTGCTGGAGCGATAAGAACGGTTCTGTCGCGTGTTTGTGTATAGCGGATATAGTTGTAACTATAACCTGCAATAAAATTCAAACCTTTCACAATCGTACCGGTAATATCGAGTTCCAAACCATCACTCAACGTTTTTCCGTTAAGTTCTTTAATGTTTGCATCAGCATTTACTCCGCCTTGCGCATTCAGCAGTGCCTGTTGTGCAAATTTATCGTTGGCAATTCTATAGACGGTTAAGTTAACGGACAGTCTTCCTTTTAACAAGTCATTTTTAATACCAGCTTCGTATTGATCAACAGTCGACGGATCAAGTGGTGCGAGACTGATGTCGGTACCAGTATTTTGAATAAAGTTACTGGCATAGCTTGCGTAAATTGAAGTTGTTTTTAACGGTTGATAAATTAAACCAAATTTGGGTGTGAAAGCACTTTCTACTTTAGATTTATCCAAGTTGTTTACGCTAAGGGTTTGTACTCCAGATGCCAGATTCGTAGCTACGGTTCTAGGCGTTTTTTGGAACGTATAACGAACACCTGCAAGCACTTTAAATTGTTCTGTAATCGATATTAGATCCTGCGCGAAAGTTCCCATGCGGTATAGAGGAGCAAATGTTTCTGTGATCAAGTTAGCAGTCGGCTCAATTCCTGAACCGAAATAAGTGTTTGGATCTAAAAGATTTACATTGCCATAATTGAAAGCAGTAAGGTTATTGTTGAAAGTGAAGCCGCCGCTTGTAGTACGTGATTGATCTGCATCCGCACCTACTAATAAAGTGTGTGTAATACTTCCAGTTCTGAAGAAACCATTTAAGTTAATTTGCTCATTATAAGTAAATTCTTTTGTTTTAGAACGGGTAACATTACGTGCTGCAAATCCAAACGGAAGCGGATTAGTTGCCACTTTAGTATCGGCGAAAGGACGTTCAGCACTGAAATAATTTCTATTATACGATTGGAAATTGGCGATAATATTTAATTTCCAGGTGTCATTAAAACGGTGATTAATATTTAATTGTGAAGTTACCGTATTGGTTTTATTGTACGACCAAGGTGCATTTACAAATGTGCCGCGACCAAGATCAACAATCTGATTTTCTACAGTACCGATTCCGAAATCTGGAGTCATATCACTTTTTAAATAATCTCCCTGAAGCAAAATATCTGTTTTTTCACTGATTTTATAAAGCAATGATGGGTTTACATACACCCGATTCGACTTTACAGAATTTCTAAAGCTTGCAGCATCTTCATAAGTTCCAATTAAGCGGAAAGCAAGTTTTTTGGAAATCGGGCCATAGATATCTGCAGTTGGTTTATAGAAGTCGTAGCTTCCGGCACGCATTGATACTTCGCCACCGTATTCGAATTTAGGTTTTTTAGTTACCATATTTACCACTGCACCACCAGTTACACCACCATAAAGTAAAGCAGCACTTCCTTTTAATATTTCAACAGATTCTAGCGTACTGGTTTCAGGCATACCACCACTACTGGCGCGGGAGCCATTTTTGAACACATTATTTGCGCCTAAGCTGTAACCACGAGCGAAAAAAGTTTCGCCACTTACTGATCCACGATTTTCGCCAAAAGCTACACCGTTAACGTTTTTAAGTACATCGCTTAAACGATTTGCCTGTTGATCAGTGATCACCTGATTGCCAATAATCTGCACTGCTTGTGGAAGATCCATCGGTGCGATTGCAATTTTGCCCAAGTTTACCGGCTTTTTATTTGGTGTTTTGTAACCATTTACAGCTACCTCATCGAGTTGAGAGGATGATTCTGCAATGGCAAATGATACTTGTACATCTGTACCCGCAACAACCGAAACTGATTTTTCTTGTACAGAAACACCAATGGCTGAAACTTTTATCATATAGTTTCCGGGAGTCACATTTTTAATGCTAAAGTTTCCTTTTTCATCTGTTTGAGCAGTTTTGTTCGTGTTTTTTAAACCAACACTCACAAAAGATGCCGGATTTCCATCACTGGTTTTAATGGAGCCAGAGACCGAACCATTTTTTGATTGCGCATATGCGGCGACAGTAAAAAAAATAAAGAGAATAGTTAAATTAAAAATCAGGGTAAATTTTTTATACATCTTATTTAGATTAATTCTTAGTTGGCGCAAAAGAAAGAAATTAAAACGAGATTAGAAAACTATATTTAATTATTCTAAATAATAATAAGAGTTGAGGGGAGCGATTTTTCTTTAGACATTTATAGCTTGAACATTATAAGAGAGATGTTGATTATAACATAATTATTGCGGCCTGTTGAAACAGACCGCCATGAAATGGATGGTGCAGATCGCGATGGTATTAAAAAGGTGTTTCCCCCGTCATTTCTCTGAAAGGACAGAAGTTCTGGTGCGGTCTGCTGAAGCAAACCGCCATGAAATGGATGGTGCAGATAGCGATTGATTTAAAAAGGTGTTTCCAGGATCAATTCTTCAGAAGGGCAGAAGTTCTGGTGCGGTCTGCTGAAGCAGGCCACCATGAAATGGATGGTGCAGATAGCGATTGATTTAATCCAGTATATTCCACTTATCTTTTCTAAATGTCTATTTATTTAGAGTTTGCAAATTTTTCTTCAAATTGTTTCGCAAAACTATTGCAGCCTGTTGAAGCAAACCGCCATGAAATGGATGGTGCAGATAGCGATTGATTTAAAAAGGTGTTTCCCGCGTCATTTCTCGGAAAGGGCAGAAGTTCTAGTGCGGTCTGCTGAAGCAAACCGCTATGAAATGGATCGAGCAGATAGCGATGGTATAAAAAGGTGTTTCCAGGATCAATTCTTAAGAAGGGCAAAAGTTCTGGAGCGGTATGCTGAAGCAAACCGCTATGAATGGATGGTGCAGATAGCGATTGATTAATACGGGCATATTCCACTTATCTTTTCTTAATGCCTTAATGTTTATTTATTAAGATTTTGCAAATTTTTCTTCAAAATTGTTTCGCAAACTATTGCAGCCTGTTGAATAATAATTTCCTTTTCAATATTTGATGTTAAAAAGATAAATCAGCTGAAGCTGGCGAGGCGTTACTATGCGTGTTTTTTTTGCACTGTGGCCGAATGTAAGTCAATATATCGAAATGCAATTTCCTGCGTTTATTAAACCAATTGTATTCGCTATTTTTGGCATCTATGTTGCTAAGCGACAGGTTCCCACTTCAAAATTTCAATGATAACAAAAAAAACGTTTTCCATAGCGGTCAGATACTTTGCGCTATTGCTTTTTATTTTCTTCACAAGCGAGGTATTCGCTCAAAAAAAGACACAGATAGATAAGGATCAGGATGTGTCTATTCTTAGTGATTCTGCCACATTAACCAAGGGCGACTATCTGATGCATTTGGAAAAAGTATTTGAAACCATTAATAAAGTTCCGGTTACTGTCGGCTCGTTTAAAAAGCTGAAGGGTATGGAAGCACATTTAACTCAGGATGAAGCCGCACTGGCGCTTCTTAAAAGCCGACTTACACAGGCGGATCGCGTTTTAAATCTTCATAACCTTCAAATGGATGAGACTTTGCTTGAAGAATTGCAGAGTAATAATCGTGATTGTTTACTTGATCTTGATGAATACGATAAAGAGTTGAGGGCTTTGAAAACAGAAATACTTACGCTGCGCAAAGATACAGTGCTGATTAAAGTGTTTACCACACCTTCCATGCGCATGATGTTTAAAGATCAGTTTGCTGAACTTAAAAAGAAACGCGTCATCACGGATAGCTTAATTAAAACGGCCACATTAACCATTAATAATCTTCATGCCAGAACCTCCACTAACCTGATTAATATTAAAGAGCTGATGTACTTAACGGATAGTCAGCTGGATGCGATAAGTATCAAAGCTTTCGGTAAAGAACGCAGATACCTTTGGGAATCGGTAAACCGGCCAGCAAACAGAAGCATGGGATTCCGCAGGTTTATTAAAGGAGAGCAGGAGATTTCGGGTTATTATTTTGCGTATACGCGAAGCAGCAGGCTTTTGTTGCTATTTACCTGTGCCGTATTTTTCTTCTGGGTATTTTTTAACTTCAGAAGCGTAAAACAGCGCGGTCGGTTAGAAACGCTCGATGATTTTTCGCTAATCAGTCCGCAACCCTACTTGATTACGCTTATCATGATTTTTGCACTGGCGCCCGTTTTCGACCTCAGGGCACCAGCACTTTACATAGAAGCAGTGCAGTTAATATTGGCTATTTTGCTTTCTTTATTTTTACGGAAGAAGCTCAGTAAAAAGCTGTTTTACTATTGGTGCCTTTTTGTGGTACTCCTTTTAGCGCCTGTTTTTCTTCGCATTTTAGGCATGCCACCGAGATACCAACGCTGGCTGCTATTGTTTATGAGTATATGCTCATTGGCTTATGGCATCGTTGTATGGCAATTGCTGGATGAGAAAATAAAAAGATATAAAATGATTCTGTTTACGGGTTTCATTTACACTGGGTTTGCCATTATAGCCATTTTCTGCAACTTATTTGGTCGTTTTACCCTTACCCAAATCTTTTATTCAACAGGCGTAAGCGCATTGCTTAACGCCATATCCCTCACTATCCTTGCAAAAGTGCTGGTAGAAGCCTTTTTACTTCAGATGAAAAGCAGCAGAATCCGCAAGGGATTTCCGGAATACTTTGAATGGCAAACCGTTGTTGCCGGGCTTAAAAGGCTCACTGGTATCGGTGCAACAGTGATCTGGGTGGTTATATTTACCACTAATCTTAACATTTTCAACGGGCTATACGAATCTGCAATGGTTATTCTTACCGAAAAAAGAACGATAGGTAGTTTCTCCTTTACCTTTGGCGGAATCGTGCTGTTTTTAGGCATCATTTGGGTAGCCAACTTTCTGCAAAAGTATATCGCTTATTTCTTTGGAGATACGGGTGATGATACTTTTGATGATAACAAAGGAGAGCGCTCTAAATTGTTGGTGACACGACTTGTATTACTTATTGGTGGCTTTCTGATTGCGGTAGCCGCATCAGGACTTCCTATTGATAAAATTACCGTTATCCTTGGTGCACTGGGTGTTGGTATCGGATTGGGTTTGCAAAATATTGTCAGCAATTTTGTCTCGGGGATTATCCTGATTTTTGATAAAACCATCCGTATTGGCGACATTGTGGAGCTGAGTAATAAAAAGGGTAGGGTAAAGGAAATCGGTGTTCGTGCCAGTACCTTGCTAAGTGACGAAGGAGCTGAAATTATCATTCCAAATGGCTCTATTTTATCTAATAACATTATCAACTGGACGCTGAGTAACAATCAAATGCGGGTAGACATTACACTGTCCGTTGCTAAGCCATTCAATTCGACGGAAGTGGTGAGCCTGATCAGGGAAATTATTATCGAAAACAGTAATGTATTTGTAAGCAAGGAACCTATCATTTTAATAAGTCCGGTAAGTAAGCTGAACAGCAACATCAACATTTATTTTTGGTGTAAAGATATTTCCAAGGCAGATCTTACCCGAAGTATTATTAATGCGCAGATTTTTGAGGCATTTGAAGAGAAGGAAATTGAGATTTTGTAGAATTTATCGCTCTGTTCCGGATGAATTGATCCTTATTATCGATAAATCGAAGGTTTAATTATCTTTATAGCTTTTAAAAATATCTTTATGCTCTCCATACAAATCACCGGCCTTTCTGGTGCTGGTAAAACCACGCTGGCCCAATGGGCTAGTCAACAACTTACAAAAATGGGCTATTCCTGCATTGTGATCGATGGGGATAGTTACCGGCAAACTTTATGTAAAGATCTTGGCTTTTCACATGCCGACCGGATAGAGAATATCAGGCGTTTGGGTAAGCTGGCAAATGATTATGCCCAAGCAGGCACTATTGCCATTATTGCTGCAATTAATCCTTTTGATGCCGTACGTATGGAATTGAAATTGCGGTATAATACCAAAACCGTATGGTTAGATTGCCAGATGAATACTTTAATAGCCAGAGATACAAAGGGCCTTTATAGAAAAGCGTTACTTCCGGAAGAACATCCCGATAAGATTTTCAATCTTACTGGCGTAAATGATGTGTATGAAAAGCCGATCCAGGCTGATTTATATATCAATACAGACCTGTTAACACCTGATGTTGCCGGAACTTTGCTGTTAAATTTTATTCTTTCGGCGGTTTCCAACGCTTGAATGTTTTATAAATTCCTAAGCAAAAAACTATACCAGTTTCAACTGGGTGTGTCGAAAGGTAATGAAGCGGTTTAAATGTAGCTGCGTATTTTTATTGACCTAGCAATCAGGTCTTTGCGTACAAAGCCATTTCTGCATTTTAGGATAAGGTTTTACACCTAATACTTTAGCTTGCTGGTCATCATAAGCCATTCCCAGCCATTGCAAAAGAGGGACACCAATAAACATTGACCTTTCGAAATTTTCGATTATTGACTGGGAAGCATTTTTGTAACCATGCTCGTGGAATACCACTGTAGCATCAATATTTAGGTGAATGCAAGCTGCGTAAGACCATGCGATGGCCATTATTTCACCACCCGCATGTAAGTCATTGCCTGGTAGATCGTCATTCATATCTTTTCTAATATGGGGCGGCATGCATGCCAGATGTCCAGCCTCATGCAAAATATCTCCAGAATAAATTAGTTTTTCGGTATCAATAATCAGGGTTCCTGCTTTTAACTTAAGTCCTGGTAAAAATGTTTGTTCGGTTATAGGTGCAAGGCTGTAATCGATACCGATATCGTCTAGAAAAGATAATATAAGGCCGGTATAATGTTCCATGTAAATCGATCTTGTTAATCTGTAATTTTAAGCAAGCGTAAAGTTATAAAACCGGAACATAAATTTGCAGGTTAACAAACAATTCCTAATATTACACAAAAAACGCTCACATTGACCAGATACATTAAGTTTAACCAACAATACAATGCTCAGCTGCTTAAAAATGAGCTTGCTATGGCGATGTCATTAAACTGGCAAGAACATTTCAACAAAAAGGACTATAATGGAAGTTGGCAGAGCATTTCCTTACAATCTGCGAGTGGCAAGGAAGACGATATTCTGGCTAATTACGGTGTAGAAAGTTACCAGGAAACGGCCTTGTTGAAAAAGCTTCCTTATATAAAATCTATACTTGATTCCTGGCATTGCCCAAAAGAATCTATCAGGCTATTGGCTTTACACCCTGGCGCAGAAATTAAGCCTCATCGAGATCGGGGTTGTAATTACGTTAATGGTACATGCAGAATACATATTCCAATCCAAACGAATGCCGGTGTTCAGTTTCAGGTAGCGGATGAATACCTGGTGCTTAATGAAGGTAGTAGCTGGTATATTGATTTTGATGAAACCCATACTATCATTAACCGTGGACAATCGGTAAGGGTTCATTTGGTGATCGATTGTCTCCGTAACTCCTGGACTGATGCGCTTTTTCTTGATCATGGTTATGACATACAAGCAGAACAGCAAACTCAGAAAATGGATGAAGAAACTGCTTTAAAGGTTATTGCTGAGTTAGAGCGTTTAAATACTCCAGCATCAGCACAGCTGATTGAAAACCTGAAAAAGAATGTCTGATGGAAAAATTACATAACTGGATTCCTTATAAACTTGAAAATCAAAATGATACCTGGCAAGTGCGGTGGATGGATCTCGCTGAACGGCATATTGCTGAGCCATTTTTTGATGAAACCATCATGATTTGTTTATCCAGAATGCGCGAAAGGTCTTTTTATACACCTCTGAGCGATCCGGAATTCTTAGTAGAAGCATCCTTAAATGTTAAAGCACTAGCACCTACCGCCTTTATATTTCATGTATCGCGTTGCGGCTCGACGCTGTTGACGCAGGCACTATCACTTGATGCCGGTAATGTTGTTTATGCGGAGGCACCGCTCTTGGATAATATTCTAAGCGCAACTTTCAAAGACGAAAAGATAACTATAAAAGAAACCGAAAGATGGTTTAAAGCTGCAATACAAATGATGGGCCAGCAGCGAAAAAGCCAATATCAACAGTTATTCATAAAATTAGACAGCTGGCACATTCATTTTTACCCATTATTACGGAAATGGTTTCCTGAAACGCCTTTTTATTTCCTCACAAGAAAACCTGATGCAGTTATTCTTTCCCATCATAAAAGAAGGGGATTGCACAGTGTTCCCGGAATGATTATAGCTAATTTGCTAAAAATAAAAATTGATGACCGGCATTACCGCGATTTTAATTTCTTTACTGCTCAGGTTCTCGAAAACTATTATCAGGCGATTTATAATTTAGTAATTGCTCAACATCCGCTCGATCATTTCTACGATTACAATTGGGGAATGGATCATCTCTTTGAACATTTTTTCACTTCCATAGGAAAGGAAAATGCTCATGAAGCAGAAATGCACAGAAGATTAAGCTTTCATAGTAAATATCCAGATCAACGCTATCACATTAAAGATGAAGTTAATATTCCTGTATATTCTGATACTGATTTTGCCTATCAACTTTTAATTAATGCACTTTCCAAAAAACATCAATTATTATAAGCCTAATATACGTTCTAAGTAATCGCTACTTAATTAATCTAAAATAAATTGGAGTAGCCAGGTTATGTTTTGCGAGTGACATGGCTACTATCAGTTAGGTATATTTATTTTTAGAAGTCATAATAATCTATTTTAAATATCGTCGGTGTTTAGGTGAAAGTTGTTGACAATTATCAATAAGAAAAAAACAACATCAAAAAGCCTTTCTAGTACGACAAAGGAGGTATTTGTTTGGAAGTTAATTGTCTTTGGTAAAATACTTACATATAGTACTTGCTTTATATCATTTTTTTGTCAGATATTTACATACTAAATTATCTAATAACAAACTCACATGAATCTTGAAAGACGCTCATCTTTAAAGAATTTATTATTATTCTTTACTGCCCTCCCCCGGGCAATGTTTAATAATACAATAGCAGAATCAGTATTTTCTACAAAAAAATATGGTTTACACGATACAGATATCCAGTTAACGACTGGCATAAATCATTTTTATATTGTATTAACAGCATCAATTGTACTTAAGCAGTTTAAAACTGTTGCTGACAAATATTTATCTTTTATAAAAAATTCCTTTAGTCAACTCTTAATTTTCAGAATCATAAACAAGTGGAATAAGTATAAATTCAATTACATACAGGAAAGCTTAAACAATAAATATCACTATTCTTATATATCACTGATTCTTTATCACCAACTGTCATTTCAGAACTTTCGGAGTTACACAAAAAAGGAATCAATACTTTCAGATTACGACTTAAATAGCAGAGAACACTTTTAAAATATATTCATCAGAAGCAACTAATCACTCTGCACATTATTTTCTTTTAAATAGATCAATATTAAAAGGCTATTTAAGGTTTTCGTACACGATTGTGCAAGATTCCTTTGATAGGTAAAGAGTACATTCATTAATAGATATCAATCAATTTATTATTTAACCATACAATTAAAACTATGTCTACAGAACCATTTATTGGAGAGATTAAAATTTTAGGATTCAACTTTGCTCCGAGAGGATACATGACCTGTGCAGGCCAGCTGTTATCAATTGCACAAAACACGGCCTTATTTTCATTATTAGGAACCGTTTATGGAGGAAATGGGCAACAAACGTTTGGCTTGCCGAATTTGCAAGGGCGTATGCCTATTGGACAAGGGCAAGGACCAGGTTTACCTGCTTATACTATAGGTGAGGTTGCAGGTGTGCCAAGTGTTACGTTATTAACAGCAAATATACCCGCCCACATTCACACCCTTAATACTCTTAAAGTTAAACTTCAGGCCTCTTCCGGAAATGCAGATGAAGGATCTCCTGATGGTAATTATCCAGCTGTAGCTACAAGTTCTATGTATTCTGGCAGTGGTGCAACCCCCGGAGTTTATACTGGTGGAGTGGAGGTTTCGGGTACGACGGACATTACCGGGTCTAGTTTACCAGTTCAAATTATGAATCCTTACCTGGTAATTAATTATTCTATTGCTACTCAAGGAATATTTCCAAGTAGAAATTAAAAAAATCATTAAAGGGGAAGTCTTTTTAGATTTTCCCTTTAAATACTCTGCAACTGTATGCAAACAATAGGGATTTTATTACCAAGATCAACATATTACCAAACCATTGGTTTTGATCTTTTTGAAGGATTGCGATCTGGATTAAGACATTTGGGGAGAAGTGATATTAAGATAATTACTGAAAATATTGGCTTTGGTGCCGAAAAGCAGCAATGCTACCGGAGCGCCGAAAAGCTTTTGCTTGAAGAAAATGTTTCGGTGGTTATTGCCTACATCGGGCACCGTATGGCACAACTACTCAGGCCACTTTTTCTTGCTGCCAATAAAATGCTGATTGTATTAGACGCCGGCGCCAATTTACCTAATGAATCGCCTGCCTGCCCTAATATTTTTTATCATTCCCTTCATAATGCCTTAGGTGCTTCACTTGCTGCAAAACAGGCTAAAGAAGATGGTTTTAAGTCAGCCGGCATGGTAACCGGATATTATGATGGAGGATATTTACATACCTATGGTATCTCTAAAGCATTTCAAGAAACTGGTGGAAATATCGTTTTTAACCACGCTACGGGATATCTGCAGGAGGGATTTACAATTGATCCGCTAAAAGATCATTTGGCAAAATTTCCAAACAGTGCCTTGCTCAGCATTTTTAGTGGTGATTTTGTTCAATGGTATTTTGAAGCCCTTAAAAAATCGTTTGAAGGACAAAATCTTCCTGTTTATCTGCCGCCATTTGGCTTTGAAGAGATGATGCTGTCTGATGCTGCATATCCTGGCCATCATATCAAAGGAATTGCTGCATGGTCAAAAAAACTAGCTTCAGATGAAAATGAGGTTTTTGTTCAAACCATATCCAACGCTGGCAGAACACCTAATTTATTTTCTTTATTAAGCTGGGAAAGTGCATCAATAGCCATAAAAGTATTGGCATTGATAGATGAACACAAAAATATTACTGCAAAGATCGAAGCAGGATTACAATCATTTGAATTTAAAGGCCCAAGGGGGGAAATTTATTTCGATGCCAAAACCAATACTTCTATAGCACCCTTGTACAACGCAACCATAATTCCTGATCAGGAAGGGAAATGTGAAATTCGTATAGAAAGCATGGTAAATGAGGTAGCTGATCAATTTAGAAAAGTATCTACTTACGAACTGGATCATGCCATGTCTGCCTGGTATAATAGCTATACATGCATTTAACAATGGAAATACAAAAAAAAATATTGGTATTATGTGGAGGTAAATTTGCCTTTCCAACATTACAATTGCTGGCTTTTGAAAAATTTATTTGTGCCATAGGCATAGGTAATGCTGGTGAGACCATCATAGATGCGCTGGAAAGAGAATCAACAGATAATCACATTGGATTTAAGTCTTTTCCGGATAAAAATAGCGTTGCTGAAATGAGGTTGTGGATTGATCATATCCAACCTGATTATATATTTTGTATCTCCTTTCCCTTCTTACTTCCTGAATCAGTTTTATCCTATGGAGAGCATAGGTTTATTAACTTCCATCCAGGTCCCTTACCACAATACAGGGGATCGATGCCAATCTTCGAAGTATTAAAGAATCTGGAAACAGAAACTGCCATCTGCACCCATTTTATGAATTCGGAATTTGATAGGGGGAATATTATTTTTAATGATCCGGTGCCTATTGAAACGGGAGATACCTATGGAAAACTTACAGTGAAATTAAGTAACCGGATGGCGCAGGTTGCGCTAAATATGGCGAACATGCTGCAGTTTGCCCGCAGTATTCCAAATCAACCGCAAGACGAGTCATTATCCTATTACTATGAAAAGCCTGCATTATCGGATACTTATATTAATTGGAACCGGATGAATGCAGAAGAAATTATGGCATTAATTAATGCATGTAACCCCTGGAATACGGGTGCAGATGCAACATTGCAAGGTGAGCAGGTTAAAATAGTTATCGCTTCCCTTTTAGATGAACCTCATGATGAGATGCCGGGAACAATTGTATCGGTAAATGATCGCATACAAATTGCCTGTGCTGATAATCAACAGATTGCTGTTGATGTACTCAGCACTGATTATGGGATATTGACTGCCTTACAATATAAAATATTATACCCTGAAAAGACAGGGATTTTCAATTGATTTTTAACAATAGTAATTCAATTTCTAAACTCAGGGATTATGAAAAAAAACTTTACTTTAATTTTTACGATGGTCCTCTGTCTCTTTTCTATAGGGGCAAAAGCACAAACCCAATTTTGGAGCGACACCTTCGAGGATACAGGAGCGCCAACTTCTGGTACGAGAACAACTTCTGTTGCCGAATTTACCTGTGGACCTGTTCTAGCGACATCTTATTTTAAACGAACTACAACTTCTGGAGTTGCATTACAAAGTGGTGCTTATTCGGGTTTTCAAGGATCTAAGATTTTTGCAGGAGAAGATATTGACAGAGGTCCTACCTGTGTCAATGGTTCCATCTCTGCTAGCCAGCAGGTTACGTGGAATAATATTAATATTGCCGGAAGAACGGGCTTATCGTTTAAAGGTCTTTTTGCGGCCAACGACCTTAGTGGCTCGTGGCAAGGGTCTAATTTTGGTGCAGCACAAGATTTTCTTGCGTTCGAATATCAAATAGATGGCGGTTCATGGGTAAGGGCAATTGCATTTTATGCAGATCTCGCAACAACTGATGTAGGCTCAGCTCCTGCACTTAAATTAGAAACTACCGGAGATTTAAGAGGAGACGGAGCCGCTTTAACCTATTCCTTTGCAGAATATTCTGCCAACATTACTGGAACAGGCTCGCTTTTAAATATTCGTATGAACTGCCATAGCAATGGTACCGGTGTTCAGGAAATTGCAATTGATGATTTTCGTTTGTTTGAATCCTCTGCATCAGTAGCTCCAACAGTAACTACAGGTTCTGCAACCGGAATAGGTGCTGTAAAAGCTACTTTAAATGGGAATGTAACTGCCGACGGCGGAATAGTAGTAACAGATAGGGGGATAGTATGGGCAACAACAATTAACCCAACAATTTCCAATACGAAGGTAAGCAGCGGAACCGGAACAGGTGTTTTTAGTGCTATTGTTTCATCTTTACCAGCTGGAACGCTTATCCATTACAGGGCCTTTGCGACGAATTCTGTAGGTACTGGTTATGGATCGGATTTAACATTTACTACCAATGCTACTTTGTCAGGAACAATAAGTAAAACAGATGTATCCTGTTTTGGTGGTTCCAACGGCATTGCTACCGTTAGTATAACAGGAGGGGCTTTACCCTACAGCTATTCATGGTCGCCAGCTGGGGGAACGGGATCTACGGCTAGTGGGCTAATCGCGGGGACTTATACCTGTACGATAACAGACAATGAATCAACACAAATTACAAGAAATATTACCATTAATCAACCTTCTTCCGCAGTGTCAGGTACAACTGTAGTTACTAATGTATCTTGTTTTGGTGGCACAAATGGCTCAATTAACCTTACGGCAACAGGCGGTAGTGCACCGTATACTTTTAACTGGGGCGGAGGTATTACTACCGAAGACAGAACTGGCTTGGCCGCTGGCACTTATTCAGTTACCATAACCGATGCTAACGGTTGTACAGGCGTAGTGTCTGCTACAATAACCCAGCC
>Ga0157370_10000331_pt1 | contig 59371 bp, 56 predicted proteins | sample C35metaG_FD_113463 | JGI IMG/M metagenome (GOLD analysis project Ga0157370, IMG submission 113463) | Corn rhizosphere microbial communities from Kellogg Biological Station, Michigan, USA - C3-5 metaG | ecosystem: Host-associated > Plants > Roots > Rhizosphere > Soil | place: USA: Michigan...
ATTAGGAGACTTAGTATCGTTCAACAAAAATGACTTAATGAAATTCCGTAATTTTGGTAAGAAATCGTTAACAGAGCTTGACGAACTTGTTGCTTCTAAAAATTTACACTTCGGAATGGACTTAACGAAATATAAATTAGATAAAGAATAATCTGAACCCTTTGGGTTTAAATTACAACAGCAATGAGACACGGAAAGAAATTTAATCATTTAAGCAGGCAGCAAGGTCACAGAAGAGCTATGCTATCTAACATGGCCTGCTCACTTATAGAGCACAAGCGTATTAATACGACTGTTGCTAAAGCTAAAGCGCTTAAACAATATATTGAGCCTCTGGTTACAAAATCAAAAGAAGATACAACTCATAACAGACGTATCGTATTCGCTTACCTTCGCAACAAATATGCTGTTACTGAACTTTTCAGGGAAGTAGCTGCTAAAGTTGGAGATCGTCCGGGTGGATATACACGTATCATTAAGCTTGGTAACCGTCTAGGTGACAACGCTGATATGGCGATGATTGAGCTTGTTGACTTTAATGAACTGTACAACGCTACTAAAAAAGAAGCTAAGAAAACAACCCGTAGAAGCCGTACAGCTAAAAAAGCTGACGTTGCTGCTCCGGCTGCTGAAGCTCCTGCTACAGAAGCTCCAGCTGTTGATACAGATGAGAACAAAGAAGCTACTGAATAATTATGAAAATAATTTTTCAATAATATTAAAAAAGGATAAACTTTATAGTTTGTCCTTTTTTTTTGCCCTACTTAATCGTTTTTGTATAAATCAAATGTAATGAACGTTTTAGTAAGCCAATTTTTTGAAGTAAATTTGCACCCGAGACGAAAACAACAAACTAGTAAATGAAATATTCAAATCGAAACCAGGCAATTCTCCTTTTAGCTGACGGTACCGTGTTTTATGGTAAATCAATAGGGATCGAAGGAACAACTTTTGGAGAAGTATGCTTTAATACCGGAATGACCGGTTACCAGGAAATTTTTACCGATCCGTCTTATTTTGGACAGATCATGGTGGCATCTAATGCGCACATAGGTAATTATGGTACAAATGCAGAGGAAATAGAGGCCGATAAAATTATGATTTCGGGCTTGGTATGTAAAAACTTTAGTTTTAATCCTTCAAGGGTAAATTCTGATAAGAGCCTGATGGATTATTTTGCAGAACAAAACCTTGTTGCGATATCTGATGTAGATACAAGAGCGCTTGTAAGCTATATTCGCGATAACGGAGCAATGAATGCTGCTATTTCTACGGATGGTACATCTATAGAAGATCTTAAAAAACAACTTGCAGATGTTCCTGATATGGAAGGTTTAGAACTTTCGTCTAAAGTTTCTACTAAGGAACCTTACTTTATAGGTAATCCTGATGCTAAGTATAAAATCTCTGCACTGGATCTTGGTATTAAAAAGAATATCTTAAGAAACCTTGCTAAGAGAGACTGTTATATAAAGGTATTCCCTTATGACGCTACATATGAAGATATGAAAAGCTTTAACCCTGATGGATTCTTCCTTTCTAACGGTCCCGGCGATCCTGATCCGCTTTTCTCAGCTCAGGAAACAGCAAGGAATATACTTGATAAGAATGAACCGGTATTTGGTATCTGTTTGGGTCACCAGGTCTTAGCGCTTGCTAATGGTATCTCAACGTATAAAATGTTTAATGGTCACAGAGGTATTAACCACCCGGTTAAAAACCTTTTGACTGGTGAGGGTGAGATTACTTCTCAAAACCACGGTTTTGCAGTAGTAAGGGAAGAGCTTGAAAAGCACCCTGATTTTGAAATCACTCACGAACACATCAATGACGGTACAGTTGCCGGTATGCGTATGAAAAGCAAAAACTGCTTCTCGGTACAGTATCACCCGGAAGCTAGTCCCGGTCCGCACGATGCAACATATCTTTTTGACCAGTTTATAGCTAACATCGAGAAAGCTAAAAACTAATAAATATCAATTTGGGCTAATGTATAATTAGCCCAAATTTGTTTTATAGCAATTTTAAGCTGCTATTTTTTATAATCTTATGAAGCTAAATCGTTTGCGTTTATAAGTTTTGAAAAATTAGATGATTTGGTTTTTCAAAATGTTTAAATTTGTTAGGTTTCACAAATAAGTATATAACAACAAAAAACTATATAATGAGCATTATTATTAAAGTACACGCAAGACAGATATTAGATTCTCGTGGCAATCCTACGGTAGAAGTTGATGTAATTACAGAAAACGGAATTCTTGGTAGAGCTGCTGTTCCATCGGGAGCATCTACAGGAGAACATGAAGCAGTTGAATTGCGTGACGGTGGTAAAGCCTACATGGGTAAAGGTGTATTTAAAGCCGTTGAAAATGTTAATACAATAATTGCAGGAGAAATCGTTGGTATGTCTGTTTTCGAACAAAATGCTATCGATAAAGCGATGATTGAGCTTGACGGTACAGACAACAAATCCAGCCTTGGAGCTAATGCAATTCTTGGTGTTTCTCTTGCTGTAGCTAAAGCTGCTGCTAACGAGCTTGGTCTTCCTCTTTACCGTTACATTGGTGGTGTTTCTGCTAACACGCTTCCTGTACCAATGATGAATATCATTAACGGTGGATCTCACTCTGATGCGCCCATCGCATTCCAGGAGTTTATGATCATGCCGGTTAAAGCTACAAGCTTTACTCATGCAATGCAGATTGGTACTGAAGTTTTCCATAACCTTAAAAAAGTACTTCATGACAGAGGCCTTAGTACTGCTGTAGGTGATGAAGGTGGTTTTGCACCAAACTTTGAGGGTGGTACTGAAGATGCTATCGAAACTATTAAAATTGCTATTGAGAATGCAGGTTATACTTTTGGTGGTGATGTTAAACTTGCGCTTGACTGTGCTGCTTCAGAATTTTATGTAAACGGTAAATACGACTACACTAAATTTGAAGGTGAAACAGGTAAAATAAGGACTTCTCAGGAGCAGGCAGATTATCTTGCTGAACTTGCTACAAAATATCCAATTATCTCTATTGAAGACGGTATGCAGGAAAATGACTGGGACGGATGGAAATACCTTACTGAAAAAATTGGAGATAAAGTACAATTAGTAGGTGACGATTTATTTGTAACTAATGTAGAGCGTCTTGCAAAAGGTATCGCTACTGACACTGCTAATTCTATCCTTGTAAAAGTAAACCAGATCGGTACGCTTACTGAAACTATTGCTGCTGTTAACATGGCACACAATGCAGGTTATACATCTGTAATGTCTCACCGTTCAGGGGAAACTGAAGATAACACAATTGCTGACTTAGCTGTTGCTCTTAACTGTGGTCAGATTAAAACGGGCTCTGCTTCAAGAAGTGATCGGATGGCTAAATACAACCAACTTCTTAGAATTGAAGAAGAACTTGCTGACGTAGCTTACTTTCCTGGTGAAAAAGCATTTAAAGTAAAACAATAAGCATTTTATGCTATATTTATAAGGCCATCCTAAAAAGATGGCCTTTTTTTATGCAAATTCTCAATGGGAAGCATCAAATTCTAAACAAGTGATTTATAATCATTCATAAATTCTAAATTTGTTTTACTAAATACGGCATATGAAAATTTTCAGAATTCTTCTGCTATCCGGCCTTACGTTTTTTTTATCAATAAATGTATTGTCTCAAACAAAGGTATTAGACAGTCTTTTTGTTGAACTTAAAAAAACATCTGCGGATACAGAAAAAGTTTATATCCTTAATGACATTGCCAGCGAATATGCAGACAGTGACCCCGGTAAAATGCTTGAATATGCTAAAAAGGCATTACAACTTTCGCAACAGATAGGATTAGAAAGGGAAGAAGGTACGTCGTGGTTTAATGTAGGTAATGCCAATGTAATGTTGAGCAGGTATGCTGAAGCACTTAAAAGCTACACTAACGCCCAGGCAATATTTGAGCAATTAGTAAAAACTGTTCCTGCCGCTGAAAAAAACAGTATTAAAAACAAACTGGCTATTACTTACGGCAGTATAGGTGTAGTTTGCTCTGAACAGAACAACTACGGCAAAGCGCTTGAGTATTGTTTTAAAGCGCTTAAACTTCAGGAAGAGACGAAGCAGGAAGCGTATATGTCTCATTCATATAACAATCTTGGAATTGTATATAAAGAGCAGAAAGAATATGGCAAGGCACTAGAGTACTATAATAAGGCGCTATGGCTTTTAAAGAAACAGGGTAATGACGATTCTGCCGCTGTAACAATTACAAATATAGGCCAGATCTATTTGCTTAGAAATGAATTTGATAAAGCACTTGAATCTTTTAAAGAGGCTGAAAAAATGCTTGTGGTATCGGGAAATAAAAGCGGGCTGGCAGATTTGCATAATAATCTTGGTACTTATTATATCAAAACAGGAGATTTAAGCAAAGCAGAAGAAAGCTACCTGAAAGCACTGAAAATGTTTGAAGAAACGGGAGAGAAATTTGGGGCTTCTGCATCTTTAGGGTATTTAGGTGATTTTTACGCCCAGCATGGTAAAAGAAATGAAGCTATAAGCTATTTGCTGAAATCTACAGCATTAGCAGAGGAGATAGGTGTTTTGGAGCATGTAAAAAATGCCGAGAAAACGCTTAGTGATATTTATGAAAAATCGGGAGATACGTCGGAAGCGTTAAGGCATTATAAAAAATATAGCGCTGCCAGGGAAAAGATAAACGATGCTGAAAACATTAAAAGCATGGTTCGTGAGGAAATGAATTATGAATTTGAGCGTAAGGAAGCCATGCAGAAAGCCGAAGCTGAAAAACGTCAGATGATATTTGACGAGCAGATGAAAAGGCACAAGCTTCAAATGATTTTTAGCGCCCTCTTTATACTTCTTTTGTTTGGTGTTGCCTTTTTAATCTACAACAGGCTTCAGCTTAAAAAGACCCTTACATTGCAACGCGACCTGGCCGAATATGAACAAAAAGCCCTGCATTTGCAAATGAATCCGCATTTTGTGTTCAATTGCTTGGGTTCAATATCAAGTTTTATAGTCCAGAATGGTAAAGAATCGGCAATAAAATATCTCTCTAAATTTTCTAAGCTAATGCGCCTTACCTTAGAGTATTCAAAAGAATCTCTTATACCAATTGATAAGGAAATAGAAGGACTTCAGAATTACTTAGAACTGGAACAACTCAGATTTAATAATATATTTGATTTCACCATCACTAAAGATCCTTCAATTGAAGACGATATGGCGTTACCGCCTCTTCTGTTGCAGCCATTTGTTGAGAATGCAATTATACACGGATTAGTGCCTAAAAAACGTAAAGGCGCTATTAATGTGGATTTTGTTTTGCAAAATGATAATCTTGCATGTACAATTACAGATGATGGCATAGGGTTTAACCGCTCTAAGCTGTTAAAGGAGAACTCAGTTACTGTACATAAATCTATGGCTTTGGAAATTACCCGAAAAAGACTTGAGGTAATACAGGCATTTACCTCTAAAACATCTCAGGTAGAAATTATAGAATTAACAGATACTAATGGGGAGCCGGCGGGTACAAAAATTATATTAAATTTACCTATACAATATTCATCCAACTGATTATGATTACAGCACTACTTATAGATGACGATAGCAATCTTAGAAATGGCATGAAGGTACTACTGGATATGTATGCTCCCGATATACAGATACTTGGTGAGGCTGATAGCGTAAAAGAAGGTATAGCCGCGATAGAAATGCATAGGCCCGACGTTATATTTCTTGATATTCAGTTAGGAGACGGAACCGGTTTTGATATTCTGGAACAATTTCAGCAAAAAAAAGGCAGTCTTACATCTCACGTAGTTTTTATAACGGCACATGAGGAGTATGCACTTAAGGCGTTTCGTTTTAGTGCACTCGATTATCTGTTAAAGCCTGTAGATCCTGAAGAGCTTAAAAAAGTTATCGAAAAGATAAAAAAGGTCCTTACCAACAATGATAGTTACGCTCATATTGATCTGTTGCTTGAAAACATCAGGAAAAAAGTAGATAAATTTAAAAGGATAGCGCTCTCTACATCAGACGGAATTCATTTGTTTGAAGTAAGTGATATCATCCGTCTCGAATCGCAGGATAATTATACAAAGTTCTATATAAAAGATAATAAGCCTGTACTAATAGCTAAAACGCTTAAAGAGTACGAAGAGATGCTGTCTGAACAGGGGTTTGAAAGAATTCATCAGTCACATCTTATAAATCTTGCTTATTTAAGATCATATATAAAGAAAGACGGCGGCTATGCTGTAATGGCAGATAATAGTCATTTACCTATATCACAGCGTAAAAAAGAGCGCTTGCAGGAGTTATTAAAGGCTTTGTAGTGCAAATTCTAAATGAATCGTATCGAATTCTAAATGAAACCCGCGATTTACATTGAAAAAATTATATTTGGAAAACTAAACAAAAGCTAAACACTAAACCATGAAAAAACTAATACTCTATATGTTGCTTTTAAGTTCCTGTTTTGCAGTAGCCCAGGCGATTGTAGTGCCCGATACTAACTTTAAAGCAAAACTTTTGCAGGCTAATGCCGGAAATAATATTGCAAAGAACAGTGCAGGTAACTCAATGATGATTGATGCTAATTATGACGGAATTATAACTGAAAATGAAGCACATGTAGTAAGAGAGTTATATATATCTAATTCTAATATCTCTTCGCTTGCAGGTATTGAGTATTTTATAAATTTAAAAAAGCTTGATTGTGATGAGAATACTATCGCGACACTTGATATATCTTCGCTCGAAGATCTAGTAAGCTTTAGAGGAATACTTAATGGTATGACCAGCTTAACGGTTAACAATCTTTCTAATTTAGAAGTTTTAGATTGTGCTTATAATAATCTTACATCAATAGATCTCACAGGGCTTGAAAGTCTTAGGGAATTAAATACTTCTATAAATCCAAATATTGCATCTTTAGATTTATCCGGGTCTGTAAACCTGGAAGTTGTTAATTGTAATTCTAACAATCTGTCTGAGCTAAATGTTTCTATGCTTGTTAAGCTTACTAATTTAGATTGTTCTAACAATCATCTTACGACTTTAGATCTTAATAGTAATGTCAATCTTACTTCGGCAGGATTCTTTTCAAATGACCTTGTTACTTTGTTTATTAAAAATGGACAAATTGAGCAATTTGATCCTTCAAACTGGGCTGAAAATCCTGCACTTGAGTATATATGCGCAGATGAGTATCAAATAGGTTCACTTGTAGGTGCAGAAGGCATGCCTGAAACTGTTCAGATTAATTCATATTGTTCTTATGAGCCGGGTGGAATTTACAATCGTATTGTAGGTACGGTAAAATATGATGCAAATAATAACAATGATTGTGACGAGGCAGATTATATTATACCTGCATTCAGGCTAAAAATTAATGCAGGTGGATTTGAAGATACAGTTTTTACAAAACCTGATGGTACATACATTTTCTATGTTGGTGAAGGTGATTATACTGTAACACCAGTATTTGAAAATGAGTATTTTTTGGCTTCTCCTGCTGAAGGAGATGTTACGTTTGAATCTCTTACGGGAAACCAGGAAACCAGGAATTTCTGTATAAAATCAAATGGTGTAAGCCATCCTGATGTAGAAGTGGTGATAGAACCTCTTACCGGTGCGCAACCGGGATTGGATGCTACCTATAAAATGGTTTATAAAAATAAAGGTAACCAGGTTATTAATGCCGGAAATGTTACATGTTTCTGGAATAGTTCAATATTGGAATATGTAGACATGTACCCAATGGCTAACGGAATTGGAGTGAATAGTTATTCATGGAACTATACGTATCTGAAACCTTTTGAAAGCAGGGAAATTACCATGAAGCTAAATGTAAACAGCCCTACTGAAACACCTCCTGTTAATGTAAATGATGTGCTGGCTTTTACAGTAAGTATTAACCCCGGGACCGATGATATGCCTGTTGATAATACTTTTGATTATAATCAGGTAGTGACAGGTTCTTATGACCCTAATAATATAATATGCCTAGAGGGAGAAAGTGCTTCGCCGGACGATATTGGTGATTACCTACATTATGCAGTAAATTTTGAAAATACAGGTACAGCACCCATTAATTTTGCAGTAGTGCAAATGGATATTGATCCTGATCAATACGATATAAATACACTGACTCTTATAAATAATTCTAATAATGAGGCAGAGGTAAGAACAACAGGTAACAGGGTAGAGGTAAGGTTTAGTGATATGATGCTGGCTGTTGATGGTAATGGTAACCTGCTTTACAAAATAAAAAGCAGGAACGGACTTGTAGCCGGTACTTCGGTAACAAGCAAAGCAAATATTTATTTCGATTATAATTTCCCGGTAGAAACTGAGCCTGCTGTCACCAGATTTGCAGTATTGGGGCTTGATGATCATGCAATTGATAATTTGGTTAAGGTATATCCTAACCCTTCAAAAGATGTTATAAAAATAGATGCTGCCGATACAACCATAAAATCAATACAGCTTTATGACATTCAGGGCAGGCTGCTGCAAATAGGAATTGTAAACGAGGCGTCAACTTCTGTGGATATTTCAGGAAGGGCGGACGGAATCTATTTGCTTAAAATAACAACTGATAAAGGAATTAAAGTTGAGAAGATTATAAAACAATAATTGCAATACCTTAAATTTTACAGATTTATCAAAAGTCAATACTCAAAAGTATTGACTTTTGTTTTTTACATGCATATTTAACGATTTTAATAAGTAAATTTCTTTATAAATAAATTGTAATTTATTAAATTCGCAGGAATATATTTTTCAAAACCATAATTCACACTACAAATCATGTCAAATACTGCAATATTAGAAATTGATGGCACAAGGTATGAGTTTCCTGTTATAGTAGGAACCGAGAATGAAACTGCCATTGATATTGACAAACTACGCGGCTTAACAGGCGCGATAACAATAGATCCGGGCTATAAGAATTCAGGTTCATGCAAAAGTGAAATTACTTTTTTAGATGGTGAAAAGGGTATTCTTCGTTACAGAGGATATTCTATAGAAGATCTTGCAGAGAAGTCTAACTTTCTTGAGGTATCTTACCTTCTTATTTTTGGCGAGCTTCCTACAGCTACCGAGCTTGAGAAATTTGAAACTAACATAAGGAAATACACCCTTGTTAATGAAGAGATGAAAAACATCATTGACGGGTTTCCTAAAAATGCACACCCAATGGGCGTGCTTGCATCTCTTACGAGTGCATTAACAGCATTTAACCCTAAATCGGTTGATGTTAACAATGAAGCTGAAATGTATGAGGCTGTTTGCAAAACAATGGGTAAATTCCTTGTTATTGCTACATGGACATACAGAAAAAACATGGGCTATCCTTTAAACTATTACGATAACACAAAAGGATATACAGAGAACTTTATGCGTTTGATGTTTGAGCTTCCTACAGGTCCTTATGCAAAAGATCAAACAATCATCAATGCACTTGATAAACTATTCATCCTTCATGCTGACCACGAACAAAACTGTTCTACATCTACAGTAAGAATGGTTGGTTCTTCTCATGCAGGTCTTTTTGCTTCAATTTCTGCAGGTGTATCAGCACTATGGGGTCCGCTTCATGGTGGTGCTAACCAGGCAGTACTTGAAATGCTTGAAGAAATTCAGAATAATGGAGGTGATGCAGATAAATATCTTGCTAAAGCAAAAGATAAAGATGATCCGTTCCGTTTAATGGGCTTTGGTCACAGGGTTTATAAAAACTTTGATCCAAGAGCTAAGATCATCAAAAAAGCAGCAGATGATGTGCTTGCAACACTTGGTGTAAACGATCCGGTTCTTACTATCGCTAAAAAACTGGAAGAAGCTGCATTACAGGATGAGTATTTCAAATCAAGAAACCTTTATCCTAACGTAGATTTCTATTCAGGAATTATTTACAGGGCTTTAGGTATACCTACAGAAATGTTTACAGTTCTTTTTGCAATTGGCCGCTTACCGGGATGGATTGCACAATGGAAAGAAATGCGTCTTAATAAAGAGCCTATAGGGCGTCCTAGACAAGTATATACAGGTTCTCCTTTAAGAGACTTTGTTGATCAGAAAAACAGGTAATACCTGTTATAATACTATTGAAAAGCCGCTCATTGAGCGGCTTTTTTAATACTATATGCTGATTTTGTAATTAAGGGATGAAATAATTATCAATATCATTATAAAAGTTTATAATGAGCGGTGCATTTTCTATATTTGCGCAAAACCTGAAACCACTATGTTGCAACTCAACGTAAAAAATGAAACCTCGCGGCTTCGCGCCGTTATATTAGGTACAGCAAACAGTAATGGTCCTACTCCGCTGGAAAGTGAAGCTTACGACCCAAAATCATTAGAACATATAAAGGCGGGCACTTATCCTGTAGAGCCGGATATGGTTAAGGAAATGGATGCCCTTGCAAAAGTTTTCGAAAAATATGATGTTAAGGTATACCGCCCTGAAATCATAGAAAACTATAATCAGATATTCAGCAGGGATATTGGATTTGTAATAGAAGATGTTTTTATTAAAGCCAATATACTGCCGGACCGCGAACGCGAGCTGGATGCTATTCAGTATGTAATAGATCAGATAGATCCTAAAAAAGTAGTTCGCCCACCTGAAGAGGTACATATAGAAGGCGGAGACGTTATGCCTTGGAATGACCATATATTTATTGGTACCTATAAAGGCAGCGACTATAAAGACTTTATAACTGCACGTACTAATATGCAGGGAGTAAATTACATTAAAGAACTTTTCCCAAATAAGATAGTTAAAGAATTTGACCTTGTTAAATCCAGAATTGAAGCCCGTGATAATGCTTTGCACCTTGATTGCTGCTTTCAGCCAATAGGAAAAGACAAAGGGGTGATTTATAAAAGCGGATTTAGGGAAGAAGCAGATTATTTGTATCTTGTGGAACTATTTGGTATAGATAACCTGTTTCATATAGACAGGGAAGAGATGTACAATATGACATCTAACTTTTTTTCTATAGATACAGATGTTGTAGTAATTGAGAAAAACTTTATCCGGTTAAAAAACTGGCTTTTAGAAAAAGGATTTACTGTTGAGGAAGTTCCTTATGCCGAGATTGCCAAACAGGAAGGGCTACTAAGATGCTCTACATTGCCCCTTATCAGGGATTAATTTATTTTACTATGAAACAGATTACAGATACTATACTAATGATACGTCCGGTTGCTTTCAGGATGAATGAGCAAACCGCAGTAAATAATTATTACCAAAAGGTGGTAGACAGCCTGCTTCCGGAAACTGTAAATGCTAAGGCGCAACAGGAATTTGATGCTTTTGTAGAAAAACTTAAAGCTGTAGGTGTTAATGTAGTGGTTGTAGATGATACGACCGATACGGATACACCGGATTCTATATTCCCAAATAACTGGGTGTCTTTTCATGAAAATGGAGATGTGGCACTTTATCCTATGTTTGCCGAAAATCGTCGTAACGAGCGCCGTGAAGAGATTTTAGACCTGCTTGAAGACAAAGGATTCAACATCGATAATATAGTTGATTATACATCGGCAGAAGAAGATGATATTTTTCTGGAAGGTACGGGTAGCATTGTTTTAGACAGGGTTAATCAAAAAGCATATTGCGCTCTTTCGCCACGGGCTGACGAAGAATTATTTATTGAATTTTGTGAAGATTTTGAATATACTCCGGTAATTTTTGAAGCTTTTCAAACAGTAAACGAGGAACGTAAACAAATATACCATACCAATGTAATGATGTGCGTTGGCGATACTTTTGCTGTTATTTGTGCAGATTGCATAGATGATAAGAAAGAGCGTAAAATGGTGCTTGAAAATCTTAAAGAAGATGGTAAAGAAATAATTCTGCTTACTGAGCAGCAATTGAATAACTTTGCAGGGAATATGCTTCAGGTTAATGGAGCTGATAATAAGAGTTATCTGGTTATGAGTGACGCAGCGAAACAGGTGCTTACTAAAGATCAGATTACTAAAATTGAAAAACATACAGAAATACTTAGTGCTAACCTTGATACTATCGAGGCATGTGGTGGCGGAAGTGCTCGCTGCATGATGGCTGAAGTTTTTTTACCGAAAAAATAATATGCTTTCAAAAAAGACAAAATACGGGTTAAAGGCGCTTATCTACATTGCAAAACAAAGTGGATCTGCGCCTGTGCTCATATCTGATATATCTGAAAAAGAGCAAATACCTAAAAAATTCCTTGAGGCTATTTTATTAGATCTTAAAAAGTTTGGTATCCTTGGATCAAAGAAAGGAAAGGGTGGAGGATATTATCTTATGAAAGATCCTGCCACAGTAACCGCAGCAACGCTTATACGTGTTCTTGATGGTCCTATAGCTATGTTGCCATGCGTAAGCCTTAATTATTATGAAAAATGCGACGATTGCCCTCACGAAGATAAATGCAACCTTAATAAATTTATGGCAGATGTTAGAGATACTACTCTTAATATACTGCAACAGAAGACTTTACTTGATTTAACGCTGTTATAAACTTTTTTTACCCAATTAGTCTATAATTCCCATAGACTAATAGTATATTTGAAAAAAAATAATAATGCAGGAATTTGAAATTAAAACATTCTTGTTTCCTGTATTGTTTGAAAGGAAGTGACGGACTAGAATAACACGAAAAGATGAATAAGGATAAATTACAGTATCTGAATAATGCACTCGAAGGTCTCTTTCTTAGCGATGCGCTTGCATTGGTGTTAGAAGCTGTGGATGATAAAACGGTATTTTCCACTTCTTTTGGTATAGAAGACCAGTTGTTAACGCATTATATGGCGCCTTATGCTGCCAAAATTGAAGTGTTTACACTGGATACCGGACGTCAGTTTAATGAGACATATGAAGTATTTCAGCGGACGCAGAATAAATATCCGTCGATAAAAATAAAAACATATTTTCCTAATGAGGGGGATATTGCTACTTATGTAAACGATAACGGTATCAACGGGTTTTATAATAGTGTTGAAAGTCGTAAAGAATGCTGCCATGTGCGTAAGATAATACCGTTACAAAGGGCTATTGCCGGTGCTTCGTTATGGATTACAGGGCTTAGGGCAGAACAATCACAAAATAGAGAAGGGATGCAGTTCCTGGAATGGGATGAGGTAAATCAACTGGTAAAGTTTAATCCGTTGCTTCATTACTCTCTTAAGGAAGTTGAACAACTTACTAATGCGCATAACATACCAGTAAACAGCCTCTATAAAAAAGGCTACCTGAGTATAGGATGTGCGCCATGTACAAGAGCATTGGCAGAGGGTGAAGATTTCAGGGCCGGACGCTGGTGGTGGGAAAACGGAAAGAAAGAATGCGGACTGCATATACATTCTGATAAAAATTATTAAAATGACACAGCACACACAAACACATTTGCAAACGCTGGAAGATGAAAGCATATATATAATCCGCGAGGTTGTGGCACAGTTTCAAAAACCTGTGCTGTTATTTTCGGGAGGGAAAGATTCGATTACACTGGCAAGACTTGCCCAAAAGGCATTTTATCCGGCAAAAATTCCTTTCCCTTTTTTACATATCGATACGGGTCATAACTTTCCTGAAACTATTAAGTTTAGAGATCAGTTGGTTGAGGAACTTGGGGTAGAACTTATTGTTCGTTATGTTCAGGACAGTATAGATCAAAAAAAGGTACAGGAAGAAACTGGTAAGCATGCCAGCCGAAATGCTCTGCAAACGGTTACTTTATTAGATGCCATAGAAGAATTTGGCTTTGATGCCTGCATGGGCGGAGCCAGGCGTGACGAGGAGAAATCAAGGGCAAAGGAACGAATCTTTTCTGTTCGTGACGATTTTGGCCAATGGGATGCTAAAAAGCAACGTCCGGAATTATTTAATATACTGAACGGAAAAATCCATTTCGGAGAAAATATCAGGGCATTTCCAATAAGTAACTGGACCGAAGAAGATGTATGGAATTATATTGATCAGGAAGGCATTGGGTTGCCAACCATTTATTTTGCGCACGAGCGTAAGCTTGTAAAACGGGACGGAGCGTATCTGGCACAATCTGATTATTTAAATCTTGTAGATAGTGATGAGATTGTTGAAACTACGGTACGCTTTCGTACTGTAGGCGATATGACCTGTACTGCGGCTTTTCTTTCGGAAGCATCTACTATAAATGAAATTATGTATGAAAACAAATCCTCTAAATCTTCCGAGCGCGGTGCGCGTATAGATGATAAACGATCTGAAGCGGCATTGGAGCAAAGAAAGAAAGGAGGCTATTTTTAATTATGGATTTATTACGAATTAATACTGCGGGTAGTGTAGATGACGGGAAAAGCACTTTGATTGGCCGCTTTTTAAACGACAGCCATGCGCTTACAATAGAGCAGGAGGAACTCATTGCAAGGAAAACGAAAGAGAAGGGGCTTGAAGACCTTGATTTTTCTGTTATTACTGATGGGCTTATTGCCGAGAGAGAGCAGGGTATCACTATAGATGTTGCGCATATTTATTTTTCATCGGCAGAAAGGAAATTTATAATTGCTGATAGTCCCGGGCATGTTGAGTACACGCGTAATATGGTTACGGGAGCATCAAATTCTGAAGTGTCGATTATTCTAATAGATGCCCGTAAAGGTTTATTGGAACAAACTTTCAGGCATTATTTTATAAGTAGCCTGCTGCGATTAAAAACCGTCGTCTTTTGTATCAACAAGATGGATCTTGTAGATTTTAATGAAGATGTATTCTTATCCATAGCTTCGGGAATTAATAAAATGACCGGACAGTTTAGCTACAGGCCGGATATTCATATACTTCCTATAAGTTCGCTTAAAGGAGATAATGTGGTTGAGGTTTCTAAAAATACCGATTGGTATAAAGGTAGGACATTGTCTGAAATACTTCATAAAATAATACCAAACGGTACAGAAACTGAAGATTTTAGAATTGACATACAGCAGGTATTGCATGTGCAAAATGCTGAGTTTACAGATTACCGCGCTTATGCAGGCAGAATAATAAGCGGATCTCTTGCTTTGGGCGATGAGGTTACAGTGCTTCCTTCAGGACAAAAAAGTGAGGTTGTTGAGATACGTAAGTTTACCAATACTTTTCCTTTCGCTTATGCAGGTGCATCTATACAGTTGCGTCTTAAGGATGAAGTTGATATTAGCCGCGGCATGATGCTGGTTAAAGAAACTAATGAAAAACTGCTTGCTAAAGATATAACTGCAACATTGGTTTGGATGGATGAAAAACTGGCAGTACTCTCAGGCAGGTATACCCTTCAGGCAGGAACAAGAACGGTGGCCTGTAAACTTCAGGGAATAGATGGAATCATTCCGCCAGAAAATCCTTCTGAAATAAAAGAAGCTGAAAGTTTAAAACTGAATGATATTGCCCGTGTGCACTTAAAAACTGCGGCACCTGCCTTTTTAGATGCTTTTAGCAAAAACAGGCTGAATGGTGCTTTTATCCTTATAGATGCCCAGTCTAACAATACTGTGGCAGTAGGATTTGCAGAGTAAGTAAGTGTGTTAGGTTATTTGTTATATAGTTTGTTTGTTAAAAGCTGCGCTAACCCAGGTGCAGCTTTTTTAATTTGTAAATGGTATGGTTTTAAGGATATTTACAACAGAGCTGCTTATGTACTGAACCCCTATGGCAATAACTATAAAACCAATTATCCTTGAAATTGCCACAATGCCCGATGCTCCTAATATCCTTGATAAATAGTGTGCGCTTCGCAACATTAAAAAGATAACTACAGCAAGTACAGCCATTGCCGTGCAGGCAATTATCTGTTGGTCGATATGTTTATAATCCTGATACATCGCTATAAGTAACGATATAGATCCGGGACCGGCAAGCATGGGTATTGCAAGTGGGGTAAGGGCTATGTCGTTTCTTTTTTGGGCATCATTTTCTACACTTTTATTAACTCCCCTTGTCTTTTTAAATTTTCCGCTTAAAAGTGAGAAGCCTGAATTTACAATTATAAATCCACCGGCTATCCTCAGCGCATCTATACTGATGCCAAAAAAGGCCAGTACATACTGCCCTATAAAAAAGGAAATAATAAGAATTATAAAAACATTTACAGCTGTCCAGAACGATATGCGTGAACGTTCGGCTAACGTGTCATCCATAGTTAATCCCACAAAGATAGGGATTGCACCAAGCGGATTGATTACCGAAAAAAGAGCTGCAAAAATGTAGATAAATAATTCCATAGGTAGGGTTGGTTTTTCGGGGCAAATATATTGTTTTATACTTTTGATGCCTTATCTAAAACATTAAATTGAGATGATACCTATTCCTTTTAAGGAGTTGTTATATAATAATTTTATAACCTGATTTCTTTCTTAATTCAATAAATACACAAAGACAGTTTGATCAAATATAATCAAAAAGAGATTTATGGCTAAATGCCTGTTTAATAATTAATGTGTTTTAAAGGAAATAATTAATGATATAACCGAAAATGTACCGAGGATAGATGTAAAGCTATAAAAAGTGAAACATCCGCAATAGCGGATGTTTTTTTATGCGGTGAATCCTTTAAAAGGGGTTTCTATGAGTAACATTATAGCATTGTCTGAAAGTGCCTCCAGATCAATTTGCTGTGTGTTCCATAATGCAAGCCCGTCACGGTCTTCTAAAACGCGACCCTGTACTTCAAACCTGCCACTTACTACAAATGCAAAAATTCCATTTGAATTATTCGCTGGGCTGTATAATGTTTCGGTGTGACCGTTAAAAATGCCTATCTGTGTAGAGAGACCATTTTGAAATGTTTCATACAGTTTATGAAACTGGTTACGAACAGATAGGTCTGCCTTAGCTATCATAAAATCTTTCGACTGAAAAACATCGGATAAGATTGTATTGGAAAAAGTTATATATAAGTAATTAATAGTGCTTTCATCGTACGGATTCTTTATAGTGATTGTTCCTCCATATTGATTGTGGTGTGTAAAAGCTTCTCCCGGAGTAATAATTTGGGTTTTATTACCTGTAAAGCTACACTCAACAGCACCTGTAATGGGTATTACCATTACCATTGTTCCTGAGGCAAGCGTTCTTCCAACAGTCCTGTTTGGTGCGAGTATCTCATCGTTTAATACGGTTAGCTTGCCAAAAGGGTTGTTAGACAGGTTTTTGCCTTCAGAATTAAAATTAAAGGTAGAATGTAATTTGTGATATTCATTTTGTGCATGGCTCCTTTGCTGAGCCTTAAAAATTTGTGCAGGATTTTGTTTTATCATAATTGGGGGAATTATATTGTAAAAGTAATCCTATTGATTTGGCTATAACTTTTTTTGAGGTGAACGTGCATTATTTGTAGATAAATGCTTTTCTTTAAGGTTTAATAGTTGAAAATTCCTTAAAATAGTAAAGCATATTTATGATGAGACAACTTTTAGCAACACTTTTTTTTATAGTATGTTCTCAAACAATGCATTCACAAGTTATCTCAGGCTACATTTATGATGAGCTTGAAAATAAGCCCTTAGAAGGTGCCTTTGTATATCTGGATGGCACCACAATTAATGCGAGTACAGATGATAAAGGTCATTTCACACTGAATCCCGGTAAAACCTATAATGTACCCCTTATAGTAACGTATACAGGATTTGAAAACTTTATACTTGAAAATCCTTTTTCCTATACTAAGCCTGTAAAAGTACTAATGAGAATGAGCAGCATCTATCTTGATGAGGTTGTAATAAATAAAAACTTTCCTTTTACCCGCAGGCAAATGTTAAATGCCTTTAGAGAACAATTTTTAGGAACAACATCTGCAGGCAGGTCGTGTAAAATTCTCAATGAAGATGATATCAAATTAAGGTACAATTTGTCTACAAATGTATTTACTGCCAGTTGTGCGGTGCCTATACGTATCCAAAATAAGAAGCTGGAATACAATATCGCTTTTAGCCTGATAGATTTTCAGGTAGCTTATAGTATGCAAAGTTTACTGTCTGAAAATGTAAGGCGAAGTTTTTATGCCGGTACAACAGCCTTTACAGATGTTTCTAAAGAACGTTCAGCAGATAAGAAACGTAAGAAAGCTTATCTGGGGTCTACAGTACATCTTATGAAAACAATGGCATCCAATACCTGGGCGCAGGAAAAATTCAGGTTGTATGAAGGGAGCTGGCAGGCAGATCCTAACCAGTGCTTTACCATAACCGATACACTTGATGTGAAAAAAATAACGGTAATAACTGATACTACAAAAACGCCGGCAATTTCGTTTAACCAGATTGGTACGGGCAATTCAAAAACAGTCAAATTTAAAAAACCAGATAAGTATTCTGTATTATATGACGGTAAAGAACAATCGTCGTTTGAACTGTCTAATGGAAGGATTTATATAGATAAAAATGGACTTTTTACCCCTATACAGGAAATTACCTTTGGAGGTTATATGTCGGGGCTTAAAGCGGGTGATTTGCTTCCTGCCGATTATATTTATGAGCCATAACCGTGTTATAGTTAGCTTAAAATGTAGGTGAAAGCGGCATTTTTTGATTAAATTTGAGTAAAACAAAAGCTATGGCAACTTCAAAAAAAACACTGGTCATGGGCGCTTCTACAGACCCGGGCAGATATTCATATAAAGCAATTAAAATGCTGAAACGCTTTGGGCATCCTGTAGTTGCCATTGGTAAAAAACAGGACGAACTTGACGGAACCTCAATAGAAAAGGAACATGTACCTTTTGAAGATGTAGATACTGTTACGCTATATCTTAACCCAATGAATCAAAAGCAGTACTATGATTATATTGTAGGGCTTAAGCCAGAACGCGTTATTTTTAATCCGGGTACAGAAAATCCTGAGTTATATACCCTGTTAAGGCAAAACGATATTGATATAGAAGTTGCGTGTACGTTAGTTATGCTTTCTACAAGCCAATACTAATTTTAGGCTGTTTTTTGCTGATGCATAATAACAGTATAAAAGTAATAAGCCCGTTGACTATGATAAGCTCGTTATCAAAAACATAATTACCAAAAAGCATGGAAGAGTTCATACTTACAAACAATGTAATTAAAGGAGAAGCTATGCACACAAACGGTACGAGTTTATCATTTACACTGTAATTTTTCATAAAAAGTCCAAAGCTATAAAGGCCGAGAAGCGGTCCGTAAGTATATGATGCAATCCTGAATATCATGCTGACCACCGACGAGTTGTTAATGGCATTAAATAATATTATTACTAAGAACATAAGTATAGAAAACGATACATGAACCATATGCCTTGTTCTCACCATGTTTGTTTTCCCTGCATTTTGTTGTTTATCCATTCCAAGGAAATCTACACAAAAAGAGGTTGTGAGCGCTGTAAGCGCTGAATCGGTAGTGGCAAATGTAGCAGCTGTTAATCCTAACAGAAATATAACGGACGGTATAATTGTAAGATAGTTAAAGGCTATTTCAGGGAATAACAAATCGGTTCTCGGTTTGCCAAAAGCGTCTGTAGGTACTGCAATACCATTTTTGTTAGCATAGATATAAAGCAGGGCGCCTACGCCTAAAAAAAACAGGTTGATAACTACAAATATGCCTGTAAATGTGAACATGTTTTTTTGTGCTTCGCCTATGTTTTTACAGCTCAGGTTTTTTTGCATTAAGTCCTGATCAAGTCCTACCATAGCAATAGTGACGAATATGCCTCCAAGTATCTGCTTTACAAAATGGAATTTACTGGTTATAAAATTTTCAAAGAAAAATATCTTAGAGTAGTTGCTGTTCTTTACCGTTTCAAAAGCCTGCGGAATGCTAAGGTCAAGACTGTCGCAGATAAAGTAAATGGTAAAGAATACCGACGATACAAGGAAGAATGTTTGTAATGTATCTGTAATAATTATCGTTTTTAATCCGCCTTTGTAAGTGTATGCAAATATTAATAGTAATGATATTAGTACGGTTATCCAGAAGGGTATTTCAAAAGCATCAAACACATAACGCTGCAATACAATAACAACAAGGTACAACCTGAAAGCAGAGCCTATGGTGCGGCTGATAAGGAATATCATGGCGGATGTTTTGTAGCTGTAGTAGCCAAGTCTTTCTTCTATGTAGCCATAAATTGACGTAAGGTTGAGCCTGTAATATAGAGGCAAAAGCACTTTAGCTATAATAATAAAGCCGATGGCGTTACCAAGTATAAACTGAAAGTATTTAAACTGCTCCCCGCTTGGTGCGCCTACTTCGCCGGGTACAGATATAAACGTTACTCCAGATAGCGCTGTTCCTATCATCCCGAAGGCAACAAGATACCACTTAGAGTTTTTGTTAGCTTTAAAAAAGGTATCGTTACTGCTGTCTTTTTTGCTTACCAGCCTTGAAATAAGAATTAATATTCCAAAATAGATTATGATAATAGAGAGTATTGTTATCGGCTGCATAGTAAATAGTTTGTAGTACAAAGCAACTAAAATTTTTTAAATAAAAAGGCATCCTTTAAAATTGTGCTGCTGTAAAAGTAAATGAGCCTAGTTTATTACCTTTGCAATACTATGGAAATGTCTTCAAAACTATTGGAAAGGGCAGTTGCCGAAATATCTCAACTACCGGGAATTGGTAAGAGAACCGCATTACGACTGGCGCTTCATCTTTTAAAACAGCCTACAGAGCAAACGTTACTACTTACAGGAGCATTGCAAAAAATGCGCGAAGAAATACAGTTTTGTAAGCAATGCCACAACATAAGCGATGTTGAGGTGTGTGAAATATGTGCCAATGCTTCGAGAGACAGGTCTATTATTTGTGTGGTAGAAGATATAAGAGATGTTATGGCTATTGAAAACACTAATCTTTTTAAAGGAACGTATCATGTACTTGGGGGGAAAATATCGCCAATGGATGGTGTTGGCCCAAGCCAGCTCAATATAACTACGCTGGTAGAAAAAGTAAAGACAGGGACTGTAAAAGAACTGATCTTTGCATTAAGTTCTACAATGGAGGGTGATACAACTAACTTTTACATTTATAGGCAAATAAAAGAATTTGACATTATTACATCGGCTATTGCGAGAGGAATTGCTGTAGGCGATGAACTGGAGTTTGCCGATGAGGTAACCTTAGGAAGAAGTATACTTTACAGGGTGCCTTTTGAAAATTCTATGAAAAATACTTAGGGTTTTACTGACTGTTCCTGTTAATATACCCATTTATAACTATAGGATAAGCTAAATATAGTGCCTATATTTGCGAACGGGCAATTTTGACTATTCGTAACACTAAAGTTTTGATGGGGAACAACTTAAAGTTAAAAATACTAATAACAGGCGGGGCAGGCTTTATTGGCTCAAACCTTTGCGATCATTTTATAGCTAAAGGTTATGAAGTGGTATGCCTGGATAATTTTTCAACAGGCTTCCTTAAGAACATACGACATCATTTATCAAATCCTGCCTTTACACTAATTGAGGGTGATATCAGGAATTTGGAAGACTGTCAAAAGGCTGTGCAAGGAGTTACTTATGTGCTTCATGAGGCGGCACTGGGCTCTGTTCCGCGATCTATTAATGACCCTATTACAACTAATGAAGTTAATGTAAGCGGATTTTTAAATATGCTTACAGCCAGCCGTGATGCAGGTGTTAAAAGATTTATTTATGCGGCCAGTTCTTCTACTTATGGAGACTCAGAAGTTTTACCTAAAACTGAAGATGTAATTGGCAGGCCGCTTTCTCCCTACGCTGTAACAAAATATGTAAACGAGCTTTATGCCGATGTTTTTAGCAAGACATACGGTATAGAGACTATTGGTTTGCGTTATTTTAATGTTTTTGGGCGCAGGCAAAATCCGGAAGGCGCCTATGCTGCTGTTATACCAAAGTTTGTTATACAGCTTATGCAGCATGAAAGTCCAGTTGTGAACGGAGACGGCAATTACTCAAGAGACTTTACTTATATAGATAATGTTATTCTTATGAATGAGTTGGCAATGCTTTCTCAAAATAAGGAAGCATTAAACACTGTTTATAATACGGCTTATGGCGACAGGACTACTCTTAATGAACTGTTAAGTTATCTAAAAGATTTTCTGTCAGAATACGATACAGCTATAAAAAGCGTTGAGGTAGTCCACGGCCCTCAAAGAGGCGGGGATATACCGCATTCGCTTGCCAGTATAGACAAAGCAAAAAAATTACTGAATTACAATCCTGAATTCTCAATTCAACAAGGCCTTAAAGAAGCGGTTGCCTGGTATTGGGAAAATTTAAAAACAGTATAAAAGCTGTAAATACAGAATGAAGATAACTATTATAGGATTAGGCTATGTAGGTTTACCGTTAGCGGTGGCTATGGCCGGCAAACATACTGTTACTGGATTCGATGTTAACCAATCCAGGATAAATGAACTGAATGAAAATATTGATGCTACACTTGAAATTTCAACAGAAGGGCTAAAAGCTGTTATTAAAACAGAAAAGTCATCAGGTGTAGGATTGTATTGTACAACTAATGTTGAAGATATAAAAGATTCTGACTATTATATTGTTACAGTGCCTACTCCGGTAGATAAAAACAACAAGCCGGATCTTAGTGCTTTGTATAAAGCCAGTGAGACTGTAGGTAAGGTTGTGAAAAAAGGAGATATCGTTATTTATGAATCTACAGTTTATCCGGGAGCTACAGAAGAAGAATGTGTTCCTGTTATTGAGCGCGTAAGCGGGCTAAAATTTAATGAAGATTTTTTTGCGGGATACTCGCCGGAAAGGATTAACCCGGGAGACAAGGAGCACACCGTAGAAAAGATATTAAAAGTAACATCCGGCTCAACACCGGAAACGGCTGTTAAGGTAAATGATCTGTATAAATCGGTTATTAAAGCAGGTACGCATTTAGCACCATCTATAAAAGTAGCCGAAGCAGCAAAGGTTATAGAGAATTCACAACGCGATATAAATATTGCATTTGTAAACGAGTTGTCTAAAATATTTAATTGCCTGGGTATTGATACGTATGCAGTTTTAGAGGCAGCCAGCACAAAATGGAATTTTCTTCCGTTTAAGCCGGGTCTTGTAGGAGGGCATTGTATAGGGGTGGACCCATATTATTTGGCACAAAAAGCACAAGAGGCAGGTTATAATCCTGAAATTATACTGGCAGGAAGAAAACTTAATGACAGTATGGGTGAATATGTTGCCTCGCAGGTTGTAAAACTAATGCTAAAAAAAGGTGTGCAGATGAAAGGTACTAAGGTGCTTATGCTGGGTATTACTTTTAAAGAGAATTGCCCTGACGTGCGTAACACTAAGATTGTAGATGTTATTCATTCGTTAGAAGAATATGGAATTGAAGTTGTAACCTATGATCCGTGGGCAAAACCGGCAGAAGTACAACATGAATACCGGTTAGTAACAACTAATGTGTTACCTCAGGAAAAATTTGGGGCTGTAATTTTAGGAGTTGCACACAAAGAATTTCTGGATATTAATTACGATACACTGCTTCATGATGACAGTGTTTTGTATGATGTTAAAGGGGTATTAGGAAGTAGGGTAGACGGTAAGTTATAGCAGGTTTATGTAAACTTAAATATATAAAATTACATATATAATAAGAAAGATTGTAGTTTTGCGCCCTTTAAAAAGATGGTTTAAAATGAACTTTGACAGAGTGTTAAGTTCACATTTATTATAAGAATGACTAAGATAAAAAATATATGCTGTATAGGGGCAGGTTATGTGGGAGGCCCAACAATGGCTGTTATAGCACATAAGTGCCCGGATATTAAGGTTACCATAGTAGATCTTAATGAAGAACGTATTGCAGCGTGGAATGATGAGGATGTAAACAACATTCCGATATATGAACCCGGACTTGCTGATGTAGTAAAGTCTGCAAGGGGTAAAAACCTGTTTTTTTCTACCGATGTAGAAAAAGCTATTGAAGAAGCAGAGATGATATTTATATCGGTTAATACTCCAACCAAAACGTATGGTGTAGGTAAGGGTATGGCTGCAGATCTTAAATATATTGAGCTTTGTGCAAGGCAAATTGCTGCTGTTGCTAAAACAGATAAGATTGTAGTAGAAAAGTCTACGCTTCCTGTAAGGACAGCCGAAGCGATAAAAAATATACTCGATAATACAGGAAACGGGGCGAAATTCCAGATACTTTCTAATCCGGAATTTCTTGCTGAAGGTACAGCGATAGAGGATCTTATTAATCCTGACAGGGTACTGATAGGCGGAGATACCGATGAAGAAGGGCAGAAAGCAATTGATGCCCTTGTAGAAGTATATTCTAACTGGGTTTCTAAAGACAGGATACTTACTACAAATGTTTGGTCGTCTGAGCTTTCTAAACTAACTGCGAATGCATTTTTAGCACAAAGGGTATCTTCTATAAATGCGATGTCTGAACTTTGTGAAAAGACCGGGGCAGATGTAAATGAGGTTGCCCGTGCTATAGGCATGGACAGTCGGATAGGATCTAAATTCCTTAAAGCGTCTGTTGGTTTTGGAGGGTCTTGTTTTCAAAAGGATATTTTAAACCTTGTTTATATTGCAAAATCATACGGACTGAATGAAGTAGCGGATTACTGGGAACAGGTTGTTATTATGAACGACCACCAGAAAAAACGTTTTGCTTCTAATATTGTAAAAACACTTTATAATACGGTATCCGGAAAGAAAATAGCATTTTTAGGTTGGGCCTTTAAAAAGGATACTAATGATACAAGGGAATCTGCAGCTATATATGTTGCAGATGATTTACTTAATGAACAGGCAAATATTGCTGTATATGACCCTAAAGTAGAAAAGGAGGTAATATATAGAGACCTAAATTATTTAGAAACACGCACAGCCGAAGAAAATAAAAAAGGTCTTACTGTTTATGATGACCCTTATGAAATTTGTAAAGATGCTTATGCTATAGCGGTAGTAACAGAGTGGGATGAATTTAAAACCTACGACTGGCAAAAAATATACGACAACATGAAAAAACCTGCTTTCGTTTTTGACGGCAGGAATATTCTTGATGGCGACAAATTAAAGAGTATAGGGTTTATATTTCAGCAAATTGGAAAATAACCATACAGGTTTATGAAGATATTAGTAACAGGAGCAGCAGGTTTTATAGGCTATCATTTATGCGAAAAACTTTTAGCTTTAGGGCATAATGTGGTAGGACTTGATAATGTTAATGATTATTATGATGTTAATCTTAAACTTGATCGCCTTAAACAATTAGGGATTAATGAGGTTAAAAATAATACTCTTGTTACAGGTGCTGTTCATAATGAGCAGTTTAAATTCATTAAGCTTAACCTTGAAGACAGGGAAGGACTTCCAAAACTTTTTGAAGCAGAAAAGTTTGAAAGTATCTGTAACCTTGCAGCCCAGGCGGGAGTTAGGTACAGTATTGAAAACCCATTTACATATGCAGAAAGCAATATAATGGGATTTTTAAATGTGCTGGAAGCTTGTCGTAATTACAATGTTAAGAATCTTGTATATGCAAGCAGTTCCAGTGTATATGGACTGAATGATAAAGTTCCTTTTTCTGTTGAAGATAATGTAGACAGTCCTATAAGTCTGTATGCTGCAACAAAAAAGAGCAATGAGCTTATGGCGCATACATACAGTCATCTTTTTGGAATTAAAACCATTGGTTTGCGTTTTTTTACTGTTTATGGTCCGTGGGGCAGGCCTGATATGGCAATGTTTCTTTTTACAGATGCAATTTTAAATGACAGGCCTATTAAGGTTTTTAATAATGGTAACTTGTCGAGAGACTTTACTTACATAGATGATATTGTAGAAGGTGTTGTATCTACATTATTGAATAATGAAAAAAAAGCTACATCTTTGCACCAAATATATAATATTGGTAATAGTAAACCAGTTAAGTTGCTTGATTTTATAACTGAAATAGAGTACTTTACAGGGAAAACTGCTAAAAAAGAGATGCTTCCTATGCAGCCTGGAGATGTTGAAAAAACCTGGGCAGATGTGTCTGCTCTTAAAAAAGATTATAATTATAAACCGCAGACTGATATTAGTGAAGGAGTTGGCAACTTTGTAGATTGGTACAAGGAATATTATAAAGTATAAATATCAAAGATGAAAAAAATTGTTATTACCGGAGGAGCCGGTTTTATAGGGTCGCACGTTGTAAGACGTTTTGTGAAAAATTATCCTGGTACACATATATATAATCTGGATGCACTTACTTATGCAGGTAATCTTGAAAATATTAAAGATATTCAGGATATGCCTAATTATACTTTTTTAAAGGCTGATATTACCGATGCTGAGGTTATAAATGAACTTTTTGATAAACATAAGTTTGATGGGGTTCTGCATCTTGCTGCCGAATCTCATGTTGACAGATCTATTAAAGATCCGTTAGCGTTTGTTAAAACAAATGTTATAGGCACTATGAATCTTTTAAATGCTTTTAAAGCATTATGGAAAGATAATTTTGAGGGCAAACGATTCTATCATATCAGTACCGATGAGGTTTATGGAAGCCTTGGTGCTGAAGGTTTGTTTACCGAAGAGACTTCTTATGACCCTAACTCACCTTATTCTGCGTCAAAAGCGGCTTCAGATCATTTTGTAAGAGCTTATGGAGAAACTTATGGTATGCCATATGTGCTGACAAACTGCTCAAATAATTATGGACCTTATCATTTTCCTGAAAAGCTGATACCGTTATTTATAAACAATATTATAAATAATAACCCTCTGCCGGTATATGGTGACGGTAAATATACACGTGACTGGCTTTTTGTTGAAGACCATGCAGTGGCTATAGACCTTGTTTTTCATGAAGGTAAAAATCATGAAACATATAATATAGGAGGCTTTAACGAGTGGCAGAATATAGATCTTGTTAAGTTACTATGTACTATTATGGATAAAAAACTTGGAAGGGCAGAAGGTACTTCCGCTCAATTGATAACATATGTAAAAGATCGTCCCGGGCATGACCTTCGCTATGCTATTGATGCAACTAAAATCAATAAGGAATTAGGTTGGAAGCCTTCTGTTACTTTTGAACAGGGGCTGGAAAGAACTATAGATTGGTTCTTAAACAATCAGGATTGGCTTAATAATGTTACTTCGGGTGAATATCAAAATTATTATAATAACCAATATAGCGTTTCTAAATAATGGAAATAGAAAAGACTAAACTCGAAGGATGTGTTATTCTTAAGCCAAGAATATTTAATGATGACAGAGGATATTTCTTTGAAAGTTTTAATGAAGGAAAATTTAATGCACTGACTGGAACAGAAACTAAATTTGTTCAGGATAACCAGTCATTTTCTACATATGGTGTTTTAAGAGGGCTTCACGCACAATCGGGAGAACATGCACAGGCAAAATTAGTACGTGTGCTTTCTGGTGAAGTATTAGATGTAGCTGTTGATGTAAGGCCGGGCTCTGCAACTTTTGGTCAGCATGTTGCAGTAAAGCTTAGTGCAGAGAATAACCTGCAGCTTTTTATCCCAAGAGGGTTTTTACATGGATTTGTAGTGCTTTCTCAAACAGCTGTTTTCTCTTATAAATGTGATAATTATTACAATAAAGAATCAGAAAAAGGAGTAATTTATAACGATCCTGCTATAGGTATTGATTGGCTTGTAGAAGCTAAAGACGTTAGTCTTTCTAAAAAAGATATAATATTGCCTACACTGGCAGAAGCTTTTAGCAAACAGTAGATGAAAAATGTATTGGTTACCGGAGGAAACGGGCAATTAGGTTTATCTATAAGATCAATTGAGGAGAGTTTAACTAAGGATATCAATTTTGTGTATCTTACTTCTGATGATCTTGATGTTACCAGCCATGAACAGATAGAGGCTGCTATAACTCAATATAAACCTGCCTATGTTATTAATTGTGCAGCCTATACGGCTGTAGATAAGGCAGAGAGTGAAAAAGATAGTGCTTATTTGGTAAATGCCACAGGAGCGGAACTTTTAGCAAAAAGCTGCAAGGCAAATGGTGTTGTTTTGATTCATGTATCTACAGATTTTGTTTTTGGAGACACACGTCCCCATCCTTTGACAGAGGAAATGGAAACTGCACCAACAGGAGTTTACGGCGCGTCTAAACTGGCGGGGGAGAAGCTTATAGCAGAAAACATGACGAATTATTTTATTATCAGGACAAGTTGGCTTTATTCTGAATTCCAAAGCAACTTCCTTAAAACAATGTTGCGTCTTGGTAAGGAAAGAGAAGAATTATCTGTGGTCTATGACCAGGCTGGATCTCCAACTTATGCTGTTGATTTGGCCGAATTTATATTAAATATTATAAATACAGATTCAAAAAATTACGGTTTATATCATTATAGTAATGAAGGAGTGGCTTCGTGGTATGATTTTGCATTCGAAATTTTTAAATTAAGTAATATTAAAATTGATTTGAAGCCAATAACTTCTGATCAGTTTCCTACGCCTGCAAAACGTCCCAATTATTCAGTAATGAGTAAAGATAAGGCTAAACAAACTTTTAATATAAAAATAAAGCATTGGACAACAAGCGTTGCAGAGTGCTTAACAAAAATATAATATGAAAGGAATTATACTTGCAGGAGGTTCAGGAACAAGGTTGTATCCTTTGACTAAATCTGTTTCAAAACAGATGATGGCAATATATGATAAGCCTATGGTTTACTATCCGTTATCGGTTTTAATGCTTGCGGGAATAAATGAGGTTTTGATAATATCGACACCTCATGATTTGCCTAATTTTAAAAACCTGCTTGGTAATGGTGATGATTTTGGGATTAAACTCGAATATGCGGAGCAACCAAATCCTGATGGCTTAGCGCAGGCATTTATAATTGGTGAAGAATTTATAGGGTCTGATGATGTATGCCTTATTTTAGGAGATAACATTTTTTATGGACACGGATTGACCGATCTTTTAAAGACAGCAGTAAAAAATGTTACAGAAGATAAAAAAGCCACCGTATTTGGCTATTATGTTCAGGATCCTGAGCGTTATGGAGTAGCAGAGTTTGATAGTACAGGAAGTGTAATTTCTATTGAAGAAAAACCTGCCGAGCCTAAAAGTAATTATGCAGTTGTAGGCTTGTATTTTTATCCAAATTCTGTAGTAAACGTAGCAAAAAGCATTAAACCAAGCGATCGTGGTGAATTAGAAATTACTACGGTGAATCAGGTATATCTTGCAGATAAAGATCTAAAAGTAGAACTTATGGGCAGGGGTTATGCGTGGCTTGATACCGGTACACATGAATCTCTTTTGGAAGCATCTAATTATATACAGACAATTGAAAAAAGACAAGGACTAAAAGTAGCCTGCCTTGAAGAGATCGCTTATGAAATGGGGTATATAACGAAGCAAAAATTGATTGAGCTTGCAGAACCGTTAAAGAAGAATGAATACGGTAAATATCTTTTAAAGCTGGCAGAAAGAAGATAAGTTAAATATATATTATACCTTATAGAGCATAATGTTTCGGTATTATGTTTTATTGATTTTTTAGAATAGTTTTGCGGTACTTATGATTAATACCCATAATTAATTAGTTATTTAAAATTGAATATGAATAAGATAATAGCCTTTATAGTTTTACTTACACTAAGTATATCCGCCCCTGTTTTTGGGCAGGATATATTAAAAAGTAAGGATTTAAAGGGTGTAGTTGTTGATGATTTATCTGACGATCAGATTAAGCAGATACAGACACAACTGGAAACTAATAATTTAAGTGTTGATAATGCTGAGCCCATAGCGTTATCTAAAGGTATGTCCAGAGATGAGTTTGCAAAACTTAAGATACGTTTACAGTCATTACAAAATAATAAGCGGGAGCAGCAGGTAAAGTCTGATAAATCTGATAAATCTAACGGAGATAGAAAGCAAGAGGCAATCGAAAATAATCCACAGACCGTAATTGTTAATCCCTTAATATTTGGTTCTGAATTATTTAATAATACTGCTTTAAATTTTGCACCCGATCTAAAATTGGCAACTCCTGTTAATTATGTTTTAGGTCCAGGAGATGATATTCAGATAAGTGTGTATGGAGTTCAGGAATATAACGGAAGCTCAACCGTCTCTGTAGAGGGGAAAATTAACATTCCTTACATAGGCCAGATTTCTGTTGCAGGAATGACTATTGAAGCTGCCACCCAAAAAATAAAGAGCGCAATAGGCAAAGTGTATAGCACTGTAGCATCAGGTCAGTCTCAGGTATCTGTAAGTCTTGGTACCATAAGAACTATAAGAATAACTATTATTGGAGGTAAACAGCCCGGTAGTTATTCAATATCATCTTTAGCTACTGTATATAATGCGCTCCATTTAGCAGGCGGACCGGCCGAAAATGGAAGCTACAGAAATATTCAATTGATAAGAGGCAACAAGGTTTATAAAAATGTAGATGTTTATCGCTTTTTGGTTTATGGCGATAAATCTGATGATGTTGGGCTAAAGGATAATGATGTAATAAAGATACCTGTATATGAAAAAAGGGTAACTTTAGAGGGGGAGGTAAAACGTCCCGGGATATTCGAGATAAAAGGAGACGAAACTTTTGCTGATTTACTTTCGTTTGCGTCAGGTTTTAGTGATGTAGCCTACACGGCCTCAGTAAATGTCGTACAAAAAACAGATAAAGAGTATAAAGTTACAGATATTTATTCCGCGGAATATTCAACATACAAACCTCAGGCAGGGGATGTGTATAAGGTTTCGAAAATATTAAACCGCTTTCAAAACAGGGTTACTATTGAAGGTGCAGTTTTCAGGCCTAATCAATTTTCTTTCACTAAAGGAATGAAAATATCAGAGCTAATACAAAAAGCAGACGGTTTAAGGGAAGATGCCTATACACAAAGAGGAAGAATAGTGAGGTTAAAATCTGACCTTACCTCTGAAATAGTTGAGGTTGATGTAGCCAAAGCATTATCAGGTGATCCTGAAGCAGATATAGAATTGCAAAGAGAAGATATTGTAACAATATATTCACTACTCGATTTTAGAGAGAATTATAATGTTACAATTAACGGGGAAATTAAAAAACCGGGAGTTTATTCTTTTTTTGAGAACCTTACCTTAAATGATTTGTTAATTCAGGCAGGCGGGCTTACCGGAGCAGCATCAAAAAGAGTTGAAATTGCCAGGATGATAAAGTCTGAGAATATTAAAATTAGCTCTCAAAGAGTAGAGATGTTTAATATTGAAATTGATGCTCTTAATAACGAGCAACTTGAAAATATAAAGCTTCAGCCATTTGATGTTATAAACATTCGTAAGATGCCTGTTTATGAGCAGCCTCAAACGGTTACTTTGTCAGGATCGGTTGTCTATCCCGGCAAATATGTTTTGGCAAACAAGGATGAAAGAATATATAGTGTTATACAAAGGGCTGGTGGCTTAAGCCCACAGGCAAATATAGACGGCGTAAAAATTAATAGGCCAATTAAATCAGATCAAATAGAGGATCTTGGCAGAATAGATTTAAATCTCGGTAAAGAAACAGATAGTATTCAGAATAATTTAACGGACAGGATTGCAGAATTAAAGTTTGCAACAATACCGGTTGACTGGAGGCAAATTTCTAAAGACCAGAAACATTATTCTAATGTTTTATTACAACCTGGAGATGAAATAGAAATTGCAACTTTTACAGAGGGTGTAAAAGTTTCAGGAAATGTTCTGCTTACATCAGAAATACCATTTAGAAAAGGGAAGAGATTTAATTATTATATTAATTCTGTGGGAGGTATAGATGCTAAGGGCTGGAAGAAAAAATCGTATATAATATACCCTAATGGAAAGGCTGCAACAGCAAGTTCTTTTCTTTTCTTTAAATCATATCCTATGGTAGAACCAGGTTCACAAATTGTTGTGCCTGAAAAACCTGAGGGTAAAAAACTTTCTACGGCAGAACTTGTAGGGATAGCGGGGATATTAACGAGTCTGGCTGGAGTTGTAATTGCGATTTTAAGATAGAAATCTATGAAAGATGATGTTGTAAACAGTAATTCGGATGAAATTACTTTTAAAGATTTAGTTGTAATTGTAAAAAGTTATTGGGCTTACTTACTGTCTAAGTATAAAGTAATTTTACTTATTGGTGTTTTAGGAAGCTGTTTAGGTTTAGCCTATTCTTTTGTAAAAAAGCCTATATATACGGCTACGCTAACATTTGCTTTAGAAGATGAAAAATCATCCGGTTTAGGCGGAGCATTAGGCCTTGCGGGTCAATTAGGCCTCGATATTGGGGGTAGTGGTGGAGGTATGTTTGAAGGCTCTAATATAATTGAGCTTTTTAAGTCAAGGACTATGATCAAAGAGACTTTTCTGACTCCAATAAAAAGTAATGGTAAAACCATTACTCTGGCTGAAATGTATATTCGTGATCATGAAATGAGGGAAAATTGGGTTGACAAGCCAAAGCTTAAAAACTTAGAATTTCTACCGTTATCAGACAGAAATAAATTTACGAGGGAGCAGGATAGTATATTGGAAATCATGTATACTTCTATATCCAAGTCCGGTCTATCAGTTATTCAACGGGATAAAAAGACAAGTATATTAGCGGTTGAAGTAAAATCTATTAACGAGGTATTTTCTAAAGCTTTTACGGAAGCTTTAGCGAATGTAGTTTCAGAATTTTATATTGATACTAAAAGCAAAAAAGCCCGTATTAATATGACCATTTTGCAAAGACAGTTAGACTCTATAAGAGGAGAGTTAAACGGTTCTATTTCCAGTGTTGCTGTTGCAAACGACAGAACTTTTAATCTTAACCCTGCATTAAATGTAAAAAGGGTTCCTTCAATTAGAAAAACGGTTGATGTTCAGGCTAATACTGCAATACTTACCGAGTTAGTAAAACAAACAGAACTTGCAAAGGTTACGCTTAGAAAAGAAACGCCTTTAATACAAATTATTGATAGACCGATTTATCCTTTAGATAAAGAGAGGTTTGGTAAATTTAAAGGAATTATTTTTGGAGGTTTTTTAGCCGGGCTTATGGCGGTATTATTTCTAATTTTTAAAAGACTAATTAAAACTCAGTTGTAATAATAATATTATTTTTTAAATACATATAAGATGACTTTTGATAATAAAACAATTCTGATAACTGGAGGCACTGGCTCTTTGGGAAAAGCGCTTACTTCTCACATTTTGAAAGAATATACTGGAGTAAGAAAGCTTATTATTCTTTCAAGGGATGAGCAGAAACAGTTTCAGATGGCTCAGGAATATCCTCAAAAAGATTATCCTCAGATAAGATTTTTTTTAGGAGATGTACGAGATGAGCAAAGACTATTAAGAGCATTTCAAGGGGTGGATATTGTAATTCATGCGGCGGCTATGAAACATGTGCATTTAGCAGAATATAATCCTGATGAGTGCATAAAAACAAATATAGGGGGGGCTCAAAATGTTATCAACGCAGCTTTGCAGACAGGGGTTCAGGATGTTGTAGCATTATCAACTGATAAAGCTTGCGCACCGATAAATTTATATGGAGCTACAAAACTTACTTCAGATAAATTATTTGTTGCGGCTAATAATATTAAAGGGAAAAACCCAATTAAGTTCTCTGTAGTAAGATATGGTAATGTTATGGGATCTAATGGATCAGTAATTCCATTCTTCTTGAAAAAACGATCGGAAGGTTCGCTTCCTATCACAGATCCTGCTATGACACGATTTAATATATCGCTTCAGGGAGGTGTCGATATGGTTATGCATGCTATTAAATATGCATGGGGTGGCGAAATATTTATACCAAAAATTCCATCTTATAAAATTACAGATGTGGCAGAGGCAATTGCTCCTGAATGTCCGTTAAATATAATAGGTATCAGACCAGGTGAAAAGATTCATGAGGAAATGATTACTTCATCGGATTCATATAATACTTATGATCTTGGTAAGTATTTTACAATTCTGCCTTCTATACCAAACTTCGATTTAGAAAAATTTATTACTTCTTTTAATGCTAAAAAAGTAGAAGATGGATTTAACTATAATTCGGGTACAAACACGGAATGGGAAACTGTTGAAGGTTTAAGGGAACTTATTAAAGAACATGTAGATGAAACATTTAACTAAAATTGATAAGGCTATACCTTATGGTCGCCAAAATATAAGGCAAGAGGATATTAATGCAGTTATAGATGCATTGCAATCTGATTATTTAACGCAGGGTCCTAAAATTGCCGAATTTGAATCGGCTTTTGCAGACTATATTGGAGTTAAATATGCTGTAGCGGTAGCAAATGGTACAGCTGCATTGCACCTATGTGCGTTAGCACTTGATGTTAAAGAAGGTGATAAGGTAATAACAACTCCAATTACTTTTGCAGCATCTGCGAATTGTATTAAATACTGTGGAGGAGATGTTGTTTTTTCAGATATAGACCCATCAACTTATCTTCTTGATATTAATAATGTAAGGAGTTTATTAGAATCTTCACCTAAAGGTACTTATAAAGGTATCGTGCCTGTTGATTTTGCAGGAAGAGCTGTAGATCTTGAAGCTTACAGAAAATTAGCAGACGAGTTTGGACTGTGGATCATTGAAGATGCATGTCATGCTCCGGGAGGATATTTCATGGATTCTAAAGGGGAGAAACAAAATTGTGGTAATGGAAACTTTGCAGATTTAGCTATTTTCTCTTTTCATCCGGTTAAACATATAGCGTGTGGTGAGGGAGGAATGATTACTACAAATGATGAAGCATTGTATAAAAAGCTATTGAAATTACGTACGCACGGTATTACTAAGAATGATGCTGAATATACTAACTCTCCAGAATTTGCTGCTGGCGTCCCAAATGTAGATAGTTATCCTGCATGGTATATGGAAATGCAAACTTTAGGTTATAATTACAGGTTAACTGATTTTCAGGCAGCACTTGGAGTAACGCAACTTGAAAGAGCAGACGCCGGTATTAAAAAAAGACGGGAAATTGCAGATGTTTACAAAAATGCTTTTACAGGCAAGTCGTATATCAAAGGTCAGTCAGATGTGGTAGAAGGGCATGCGTATCATTTATATGTTATTGAAACTGAAGACAGGCTTGGATTGTATAATTTTCTGAGAAGTGAGAACATATTTGCGCAAATTCATTATATCCCTTGCCACCTAATGCCTTTTTACAGGGATTTGGGCGGAAAAGAAGGGGATATGCCATTGGCTGAAAATTATTACAGAAATTGTATAAGTTTGCCAATGTATCCTACATTGACAGAACAGGAGCAACAATATGTAATAGATAAAGTAGAAGAATACTATAGTAAATAAAAATTAATATCATTTATTGATTTGAAAAGAATTGCGATCATACCTGCTCGCGGAGGTAGTAAAAGAATACCCAATAAAAACATTAAAGATTTTTTTGGAAAGCCCATTATTGCCTACTCTATCGAGGCCGCTTTAAGTAGTGGAATGTATGATGAAGTAATGGTGTCTACTGATAGTGAATCTATAAAAGAAGTAGCACTTAAATATGGGGCTAATGTGCCTTTTATGAGAAGTGAAGAGAATAGTAATGACTTTGCAACAACTGTTGATGTTTTGCTTGAAGTTTTAGAATGGTATAAACAAAGCGGGCAGGAATTTAATTCTGCTACATGTATCTATGCATGTGCCCCCTTTACAAGTGCCGGTTTACTAAAAGATTCTTTTAAACTTCTTGAAAAAGATGTGGATTGTGTGTTTCCCGTTTTACCTTATTCGCACCCGATTCAAAGAGCGTTAGAGATGTCTGACAAAGGAAAGATTGCACCTTTTTTTGATGCAGATATAACAGCAAGAACTCAGGATTTTAAAAAATCTTATCATGATGCGGGGATGTTCTATTCTTTTGATGTAAATAGACTTTTTGAAAATAAAAGTCTGCGTACCCAAAATACTTTTGCGATGGAGATCAATGAACTCCACGCGCAGGATATTGATAATGAAAATGACTGGCAATTAGCCGAACTTAAATATAAACTGTTTTTTAAATGAGAAAATACAAGTGTTTAAGTGTTAATGAATATGAAAGTGGTGCTTTTAAACTTATTCCTATAAGGGATGAGGATAAGCTAACCATATTAGAAATGAGAAATGAGCAAATTTATCATTTAAGGCAGGCAGAACCACTTACTGTTGAAATGCAGGAAGCATATTTTGAAAATGTTGTTTCTAAATTGTTTGAACAGGAAAAGCCAAATCAAATTTTATTTTCATTATTAGAAAATGGAGAATTTATGGGTTATGGAGGGCTTGTACATATAAATTGGATAGATAAAAATGCCGAGATTTCTTTCATAATGAAAACAGAACTCGAAAAAAATAAGTTTTCATATTACTGGGAAAATTATCTTTATTTGCTTGAAAAGGCAGCTTTTAAAGACCTTAATTTTCATAAAATTTTCACATACGCATTTGATTTGAGACCCCATCTTTATCCGGTTTTAAATTCATCTGGGTTTAATGAGGAAGCTCGTTTGCAGAAACATAGCTTATTTAACTTGAATTATATTGATGTCGTAATCCATTCTAAATTTAATAATAGTAAATAAGGTTATTAATTGTCATTTATGTGAGTATGAAGAAGATTATAATTGTTACCGGAGCAAATAAGGGATTAGGAAAGGCTTTTATAGATTTAGCTTTGCAGGATGAAAATTCTGTTATATTTTCAATCTCCAGAGAACTACATAAAGATCATTTATCTGTTAATGCTGATAAATTAATCTTAATAAAAACAGATTTATCAGAGTCATTTTCTGATGCTTTTTTAAAGATTATCAATGGAGTTGTTACTGAGTATTCAGTTTTTTATATTTTTAATAATGCGGGTATTATACTCCCTATAAATAAAGTGGGTAACTTTAGCATTTCTGAAATTGAAAAATCTGTTGCGGTAAATGTGACTTATCCGGTTAATTTAGTAAATAGTTTTTTGGCTGAGTTTTCAGGTTATGGAATGACTATAGTAAACATTTCATCAGGGGCAGGAAATAATGCTATATCGCATTGGTCATTATATGGAGCTTCAAAAGCTTATATGGCTATGTTTTTCAAAGTGCTGAAAGAGGAAAATATCGAAAACTTAACAATTTTTAATGTTGACCCTGGTGTTTTGGATACAGGGATGCAGGAAAGTATTAGAAATAGTTCTTTCCCTAAACAAGATGATTTTATTGCCTTTAAAAATAATAATGTATTAAAAGCTCCTTTACATGCTGCTAAAAGCATATTTAAGGAAATAAATTTTTAATAATGCAAGTAGGTATAATTTCAGACATACATGGCAATCATTATGCCTTAAGAGAAGTCTTAAAAGAAGCTAAACAAAAAGGTATAGATAAACTTTTAATATTAGGAGATATTGTAGGTTATTACTATCATCCGGATAAAGTATTAGAATTACTTTCTGAATGGGATTATGAAATTATAAAAGGTAATCACGAAGAGTTGCTGGAAAAACTTTATAATAAAAAAATAGAAAGTAATGAGTTAATAAAAAAATATGGTAAAGGACATGTTGAAGCTCTGAAAAAGCTGAATGAAGAAACTCTTAATTGGTTATTTTCTTTACCTGTACAATTGGTTATTAAGATTGATAATGTTACTTTTCAGTTAAATCACGGAAGTCCTGACAATATAGACGAATATATTTACCCAGATGCATCTTTGGCTAAACTTGAAGAATGTAATTCTACTTTATGTGATTTTGTTTTAATTGGGCATTCACACTATGCTTTTACACACCAATGTACTAATAGTATATTGATTAATTGTGGATCGGTAGGGCAGTCCAGACAAAAAGGGGGGACGGCCTATTGGGCAACTGTAGATACAAAAGACAAAAGCTATATGATAAATAAAACTTCATATAATGTTTCAGACTTACTTATTGAAGTAAAAAATTATGATCCTGATTTAGAATATTCATATAAGATACTGCAAAGGTAATTTTTATATAACTGATAATTAATACAGCCATATGGCTTATAGATATGAGTGATCAAAAAAAAATTAATATACTTGTTACAGGATGTGGCGGAGATATCGGTCAAAGTGTAGGCAAGATACTGAATGAAAATGGGTTGATTGATAATTTGTACGGTTGTGATATTTCTGACAAGAATGCGGCAAAATTTATTTATGCCAATTTTTTTATTGGCTTGCCGTGTAAGAATATAAATTATATAAAGAACCTGGAAGATCTGGTGCTTAAGTTGAATATAGACTATATTGTTCCTATCTCTGAACCAGAATTGAGGTTTTTCTCAAAAAACGGGATATACAAAATCGGTACAGCACCATTAATAACAGCTTCTGAAGAAGCACTTAAAATAGGATTTGATAAGCTTTTTACGGCTAATTTCTTAAAAAAAGAGAATCTTCCTTTTCCGGATACGTATGCTATTGAGGATATTGATTCAGTAGAGGATTTCCCGGTTATACTTAAATCCAGAACCGGATCGGGAAGTGCTACTGTAAGCATCGTTCGTGATCAGGAAACCTTTTTATCTTTTAAAGACAAGGAAAAAGATTTTATTGTTCAGGAGTATTTGGAAGGAGATAATGGTGAGTATACTTGTGGAGTTTTTAGAAGTAAAGAAGGCATTACACGCTCTATTATACTGAAAAGGGAATTAATGGGAGGCTTTACCGGTTATGCTGAAATAGTTGCTAATGAAAAGATAACAGAACTTTTACAAGCTGTAGCTGAAAAAATTAAATTGAGAGGAAGTATTAATATTCAATTAAGACTTACCTCTAAAGGGCCTGTAATATTTGAAATAAACCCAAGATTTTCAAGTACTGTGCGTTTTAGGGATTTGTTAGGATTTAAAGATGTTTTGTGGTCTTTAGAAGACTCGATGAACTTGCCTCTTTCTGATTATACTGACACATCAATTGGAAAAAAAATATATAAGGGGTTTAATGAATATATACAATAAACTATGAAGGTAATTTCTATAGGACAAAGATTAGTGGGAGAAGGAAACCCAACTTTTATTATTGCTGAATTATCAGCAAATCATAATGGGAGCATCAAAAATGCGATTGATACAATACGTGCTGCTAAACGAGCGGGTGCTGACTGTATAAAATTTCAAACTTTTACCGCAGACACAATAACACTTGATTCTAAAAAAGACGATTTTAAAATTACTCAGGGAACTCTATGGGATGGACAGTATTTGCACGATTTATACAAAGAAGCTTATACTCCATGGGAATGGCATGAAGAGCTTTTTAAGATAGCTGCAGAAGAAGGATTAATTTGTTTTTCTTCTCCGTTTGATAAGACATCTGTAGATTTCTTAGAAAAACTAAATGTTCCTGCATATAAAATTGCCTCGTTTGAAATTACAGATATTCCCTTAATAGAGTATGTTGCATCTAAAGGGAAACCCGTAATAATTTCTACAGGTATTGCCGAGCAGGAAGATATTGAACTTGCCCTGAATGCTTGCAGGCGTATGGGAAATAATGATATTGCATTGCTGAAATGTACTTCAAGTTATCCTGCCCCAATTAACGAAGCAAATATGTGCATGGTTAAGGATCTTGCAGACAGATACAATGTAATAAGCGGTTTGTCTGATCATACAATGGGTTCAATAGTACCAGTAGTAGCAACTGCTTTTGGTGGAAAAATTATTGAAAAACATTTTATCGTAGATCGTTCTATAGGTGGTCCGGATGCGTCTTTTTCTATGAACGAATCAGAATTTACTGAAATGGTTAAAGCTGTTAGGGATGCAGAGTCTGCTATCGGTGTTGTAGATTACCAGCTTACTGAAAAACAGGCTAAAGGTAGAGATTTTTCTCGCTCTCTGTATGTTGTTAAAGATATGAAAAAAGGAGATGTTATAACAGAAGACAATGTAAGATCTATCAGACCCGGATTTGGAATGCATCCAAAACATTATAAGGATATTCTGGGGAAAAGGGTAACAAATGATTTAGAGAAAGGAACTGCTTTTAAGAAACTTTTTTTAGAATAGTTTCTATTCAATATTAGTAGTGCTTACACAAAGTTATATAAAGATTTATGGATAAATATTTGGTAAAATATTTAAGGGAGAATGCTGAAAATGAAATTGCAAAGAAATATATTGATTTTTTTAAGATCGAACTGGATTGGCATATATATAACTCTGAATTCCAAAAATCGATACAAAATGAAACATATGTTGACCTTAAGAGGAAATTGTATAAGTTGTTTCAATATTCTAATACACTTCTTTCAGGGTTTGATAAAAAAGCAAATAAAAATTTAAATATCTTGTCTTCTGTAGCTTTTCCCGATGGTTTATTAAATAATTTGGGATATAATTTTTTTAAGCCTATTTGGAATTCGCATATAAAGACAAATGTTTTTGAGGATTTTAAAACAATTAATTGGTATCATAATGTCAGAAAGAAAATAAACAGTAAAAATTTCAATGAACTTCTGGATGTTGAATGGTACCATAATTTGCACGAATTTCAAAACCATCTTGTGTCAGAGTATTCAAAAAAAGATTTCAGGGCGCTTTTTTTAGGCACAGATCAAATTTTTTACAGTAAGTATTGCATAGAAGTTTTTAATAAAATGCAAAGGCCTACGTTTGTTTTTTCTCACGGTTTACCCGGTATTTATAGTAAAGAAGTCGATAATAGATCTGATTACCTTATGGTATGGGGGGAGAAAATAAGGGAGAACTATATAGAGGCCGGATTTGACAGCTCTAAGATTAAAGTGGTGGGTCATCCTAAATACAAGGATATTCCCAAAAATAAAACATTAAGATCTGATTTGTCCGACGTCTTAGTCATACCTGTGTCTTCAGTTACTCCTCATCAGCATGAATATGATAGCATAGTCCTTTCTAATCCAAGCATGGTGGTTTTATATTTGTATAAAGTTCAAGCTGTTTTGAAAAAGCTGGGGATTAAAAAGGCAAGATATAGGGTTCACCCTTCCATAGATTCAAATTGGATATATTCATTTTTGGATAAAAATTTTTATATAAAAGATTCCGCATATTTAACAATATCTCTTAATAAGGCTTCTTTAGTAATAGGTTCTACTTCTACAGTTTTATTGGAGTCCTTGATGCAAGGGGTTAATTATTTGGTGTTTGAACCCCATGATGATGAAGGAATAAATATGTGTGGCTACAAGGCTGTACCACCCTTTGACGGCAGTGAAAAAAGATTAGGAGTTGCTAATAGTGAATATGAATTGGAAGAACTTCTGCGATCAAATGTAGTTGCCGACTACACCATGATTCATGATTATATTCAGGACTTAGATTTAACGGTTATAAAAGATTTAATTTGTTAAAATGAGTGATAGTCAGAAATTAATTAAGAATACTACAATTTATGCTTTAGGGGATATCATTCCTAAACTTTTAGCATTTATATCTTTTCCTATTTTAACAAGGTATCTTACCCCGTCTGATTACGGTATAGTTAACTATGTAAATACGTTATCAACATTTTTAATTGCATTTGGATTTTTATGTATAAATACATATTATTTGGTTTTTTATTATCGATGTACAGATGAACTGGAACGTAAAAAACTTTTAGGTAATCTAACTTCGTTTATTATTTTATTAAATGTAATTATAGTATTTGCATTACTGTTTTTTGGTAAATATCTATTTTCGGCTCTCGGAAGCAATATTTCCTTTTTTCCTTTTATATGTATAGCTATTTTTAGCAATTTTTTTAATATATTTTCAATACTTCCATCAGCTCTTTACAGGCTATTGGAAAAGCCTTTATATTTAACTATAATTAATATATCTAAGGGAGTTATTACACTGATACTCACCATGGCATTAGTTATATTTTGGAATTTTACAGCATTGGGTGTATTATATGCCAATCTTATAGTAAATTTTATTTTTGCATTTATTTTTTTATATACCACCCGCAAGCATATTATATGGAATTTGTCTTTCAGCCAGCTCAAGACTGTTTTGGCATTTTCGCTTCCTTTGGTACCGGGGACTTTAGCGTATAATGTGACTACGATATCTGACAGGATTTTAATAGATAAATACTTAACTTTAAATGATCTTGGCATATACAGTACTGCCGCAACCCTTGCCTTAGTGCTTAGCATATTTTCGTATGGTGCCTACAAGGCTTTTGAGCCACATATATTCAAGAATTGGAATCAGGATGGATTTCTTAAATCTTTTGAAAATATAAGAAATGGATTTATGTATGTCCTGTTAATTGGGGCCGGATGTCTCAGTATATTTTCTAAAGAATTTTTTCAAATATTAACAGATGTCAAGTATCACAAGGCATATCTTTATGTGCCCCTGATAATAATAGGTGTGTACAGCTCATCAATAGGCATGTTATATAGTACGATTATTACAGCTAAAGAAAAGACAAAAATAAACTCAATGATTAGTATTACAGGAGCATGTATAAGTATAGTCTTAAATGTTATGTTACTACCTAAATACGGATTGATTATTGCGGCGTTGGTTTCCAGCTTTGCAATGAGTATAATGTTGTTCATACAAATACTGTATTCAAAAATAAAAATTGATCATTATAGACCTGCTTTAGCATTTCTATTTACTGCTGTGTCTATATATTTTTTGGTCTACAGATTAAATATTGAGTATATTGGTTTGTCAATTTTATTCAAATTAATGATTTTGATTTTGATGTTGATAGTGTTGTCTAAAATTGTCAAAATCAATCCTTTTAACTTCATTAAAAAAAAACCAGTTTAGCAATAGTTGTATGTAAAGGATTGAGTATATAATTTAGAATTTGTAGGTGAAAATTTTATGGAATTAGATTTAAAAGGAAAAAATATATTGTTTATAGCACCTGTATTTTATGATTATCACACAATTATTAAGGACAGATTGGTCGGTTTGGGTGCCAATGTTTTTTTTTATCCCGAAAGAGATTATAGTTTAAAATTTTCTTTTGTTTCTAATTTTCTAAATCTTGAAGAATTTCAGACTAAGCATTATTCGAAGATTTTAGAAAAAACTATCGGGATTGAATTTGATTATTTATTTGTAATTAAAGGGTATAAAATTAGCAATGTATTTATAGAGGCATTCAGGGCTAAATATCCTAAGGCAACTTTAATCATGCATCAATGGGATTCGCATGCCAATAATCCGTATTCCCATTTATTATCAAAGTTTGATGTGTTCTTTTCATTCGATAAAAAGGATATTGAAACCTATCCCACACTTAAATATCTACCAAACTTTTATTTAGATGATATTCTGAGTTCTAAAGTAGAAAATGATAAAGAAAATATTATATATGATATATTTTTTATAGCCTCATTTCTGCCAGAAAGATATAGGATATTAATGAATCTAAAAGAGTTTGCGGACGAGAATAATCTCAAATTGAAGGTTGTTTTATATGCATCATATAAAACATATATAAAGGAGTTTTTAAAGGGTAATAGAATGAATATTAAATACTTCATTTTTTCTCCCTTAAAAAGAGAAAAATACTTAATGTTTTGGGCGCAGTCAAAGGCTATATTTGATATAAGTAGCGAAAAGCAGACGGGTTTGTCTCAAAGGGTTATTGAAACCATAGAAGGTGGAAAAAAGCTAATAACTAATAATAAACTAATAGCAAAAGAGGAATTTTATTCTCCGGAGCAAGTGTTGACCTTAAACGAAAACGGTTTTAATGATATAATTCCTTTTCTGAATAAGAGTTTTACAAAGACAAAGACAAACTATTCATTAGATAATTGGTTATTTACGATCTTTAGTAAATATTAACTTGAGGGATACTTATTAACGATTGTTATTATGAAGAAAGCTATCATTGGTCTAATAATCTATTTTTTAATTTTACATGTCTTATTGCCAGCGATTTATTATGTAATTTATGGCTTTACACCTGTTTATAGTGATCTCACAGATAACAATGCTTTAATAAAATCTTTTTGCATAATATTCTTTTCCTTAACGCTATCTGTAGGATTGTTATATTACTTTCCAGCAAAAAACGATAAAATAGCCCCTCATGTAGAAGGTAAGCCATTAACAGTACTATATTATTTTTCCATTTTACTCAAACTCGCAATAGTGTTTTCTTCGGGAGGATTTTCCGCTTTAATAACAGGAGAGTCTAATGGTACATTATTAACATATATATCATTATTCCTAAATCCATTTACTTTATTACTCACGTTATTATTTGTTCAAAAGAGAAAGTCCAATGTGATATTGGCCATAATCTTTTACGTGTTATCAGTTACAATAGCAGGGAGTAGAAGCGGAATAATTGCAATATTCTCAGTCTTTTTAATTGGATTTGCTTTTGAAGCTTTTAAATTTTATAGAGGTAAGCTTTCCAAATTTTTAAAATATGGCATAATTATTACTCCTTTTCTCTTTATTTTTGCGACCAAATTGAGGGGAGTTGATGATTTTATCAGCATGGACGTGATAATGAATCAGATTGTTGGAAGAATCTCCGTTTTGGAGACTTCAATGATGCCTGTTTATTTTTATGATAATGATTTAAATTTAGATCTTTTCTATGATAAATATAGTTTTTGGAATCAATTTTTATTATCTGTAGATTCACTTATTCCGGGTCAGTTATTTGATTATGATGTAATGCCTAATAATTATTACAGGGCAATGTTTATGGGATACAGTACTTCCTTTGTTCAGGAAAATTACATGTCTGTCAATTTTACATTACCTATTTATTTATACCTAAAATATAGTTATTTTACGTTTTTTTTTACAATTTTATATATATTGGGTTTTTACAAATTTTCATTATTTTTTAAAAGATATCCGTTTGTTGTGATAATTATTTTATCATTATTTTTTAATCTTATTTATTTTTTTGATTGGGTGATGGTTTTTACTCAATTTTATAAAGCAGTATTAACCATTTTATTTCTTAAGGCCTATTTGTTTTTTTACAGGACAATTCTACTAAATATAAAAAAGAATGAGTATACAAGTTAGTTTAATAATTTCTACTTATGGGCGTTATGATGAAGTAGAGCTTTTATTAGAAAGTTTGAAAAAACAAGACTGCGGGTTTGATATTTTTGAAGCTATTATTATAGATCAGAACGATGTAATAGATCTGACACCTCTGGTTAACAAATATGAGAACAAATTTAACTTGATTCATTACAAAGCTGATTTTAAAGGCCTTTCCAAATCTAAAAATAAAGGAATTGATATGGCTAAAGGTCAAATTCTGACCTTTCCTGATGACGATTGTACTTTTTATGACGATACTATATCTAAAGCTCTTCAGTTTTTTGCTGTAAACCCGGATGCAGAAGTTGTTTATGGTAGTGTATTTGACCGGATTACTAATAAAAATGTAATGAGAAACTGGTCAAAAGAATCTAAAAAACTAAACATTTATAATTTTAGTTTAAGATATTCTGCGATAACTTGTTTTACTAAAATGAAAACTAAATTTGATGAGAATTTAGGAGTGGGCTCTAAAATTTCGTCAGGTGAAGAACTTGATTATATTATTAGGGTTTTAGAAAGCAAAGAAGTATATTATTTTCCACATATACAGGTTTGGCATCCCGAACTTAGTGTCAGTACAATGAGTAATGAGAAGATTAGAAATTATGCCTACGGATATGGATATGCGATGAGGAAAAATCTTAATTTCGGAGTTTTAATAATATTTTTATTTTCTTTGTCGTACAGAATTGCAATGCTCTTATTAAAATTATTTTCTAAAGAGCGTCTTCAAAACTATTTAGCTGTCAAGGGAAGGTTTGAAGGCTTTTTGAAAATGGAATATTAGAAATATTATGCTGAAACGATATGGTTTTTTAGGCTCCTTAAGGTTATTGATTTCTTTACTATATACCAAACTATTTTATCCTAAAGCGCGAATTATAAGATTACCTTTTGATATAAGAAACAGGCACGGCGTTTTAATTGGAAAGAACCTGACAACTGGGTTTGGATGTCGTATAGAAGCTCATCCACCGACTTCAGGAGAAAAGGTTATAATCTTTGGAGATAATGTACAAATTAACGATTATGTGCATATAGCTGCAAGCGAAAAAGTATCTATAGGTTCAAATGTACTTATAGCAAGTAAGGTTTATATATCTGACCTAAATCATGGAAATTACAGAGGCAGTAATGCAGACAGCCCAATGATACCGCCTAATGATAGAGCTTTGTCTTCACGTCCTGTAGTAATTGAAGATAATGTGTGGTTGGGCGAAAATGTTTGTGTTATGGCGGGGGTAACAATTGGATTTGGAAGTATTATTGGAGCATCTTCAGTTGTTTCAAAAGATATACCTAAATATAGTATAGCTGTAGGTAGTCCTGCTAAGGTTATAAAAGTATATGATTTTGAGAAAAAAGAGTGGGTTTTAATATAGCGAATCACTTTCAAAAGAGATAATTAACAAAAGTACAATAGCTTAATTTTTATATACTTAATAAGTAAATGTTTATTTCATGTTTTTAGCAATAAGTATAGTTTTATATAACAATGATCGGGAGGTTCTAAAGGAAGCGGTTGATAGTGTTCTGAAAAGTAATATTAATTTTGATTTTAAGTTTTATCTTGTAGATAATTCTCCTAATGATAGCCTTAGAAACCTTGTAAGCGATAGTAGAGTTGAATATATACATAATCCAGCGAATCCCGGTTTTGGTGCAGCGCATAATATTGCTATAAAGAAATCTTTAGGAGAGGCAAAATACCATTTAGTTTTAAATCCTGACGTTTATTTTGATGCAAATGTACTGCAAACGCTCATCGATTATCTGAATGCAAATAGCCAGATAGGAAACCTAATGCCAAAGGTTTTATATCCGGATAACTCATTACAGTATTTATGTAAATTGCTGCCAAGGCCTTATGATTGGATTGGCAGAAGATTTAATCCGTTTAAAACATTAGTAGCTAAAAATAATAACAGATTTGAACTTCGTTTTACAAACTATGATAAAATTATGGAAGTTCCATATTTATCGGGTTGTTTTATGTTGCTTAGAATTGATGCCTTAAAAGAAATCGGACTTTTTGATGAAAATATCTTTATGTATGGTGAAGAAACTGACTTGTGCAGAAGATTAAACCGTGCAGGATATACAACTATTTTTTATCCATTAGTAAATATATATCACCACTTTGCCAAGGGGTCTCACAATAATAGAAGGCTTACTATAATTGGAATTCAGTCAGCTGTCTACTACTTTAATAAATGGGGATGGTTTTTTGACAAAGAAAGAAAAGCTATCAATAAAAAGGCTTTGAATAAATTGGGTTATAATGGATAAAATACTTATTACAGGGGCGTCAGGTTTTGTAGGTAGTAACCTTTCTTCTTTCTTTAAAAATAGTAATTATAGGTTAGAGCCGCTGTCATTAAGAAATTCAGATTGGAAAGAAAATATAGTTCCTGCAGACGTATTCGTTAATCTTGCAGGTAAAGCTCATGATCACAAGGGCGAAGCTACTGAGAAGGATTTTTTTGAAGCTAATTATGAGCTTGTAAAGCAATTGTATAATTGTTTTTTAAATAACAATGCTTCTCTTTTTATTCATATCAGTTCAATAGCGGCATTAGAAGAAGAAAGTGCGGAGGGTATAATTTCAGAAGAATATATTCCGAATCCTAAATCGCATTATGGTCGCTCTAAGCGAAAAGCTGAAGAATTTTTATTAGGAAAAATGCTACCTGAAGGCAAAAAAATAGTTATTCTGCGTCCGACTATGATTCACGGACCCGGAGATAAGGGTAATCTCAAACTACTATATAAAATTATAAATAAAGGTATTCCTTATCCTCTTGGTGCTTTTGATAACAAAAGATCCTTTACCGGAATAGATAATCTTTGTTTTATCATTCAGAAAATTATTGAAAAGAAAGATGTAATTGCATCAGGCGTTTATAATGTGGCCGATGATGAGCCTTTATCGACCCTTCAAATTATTAAAACCATTGGCAGGATATCTCATAAGAAAGCCTCGGTTTTAAAAGTACCTAAGTTCTTAATAAACTTTTTTGCCAAAACCGGAGATGTTTTAAAATTGCCTTTAAACTCTAAGAGGCTTATTAAAATGACATCAAGTTTAATAGTGTCTAACGCCGACATAAAACAAGCAGTCGCTATTGAAAAATTTCCTTTAACTGCTCAGGATGGTCTGGATAAGACTATAAGGAGCTTTATTTCATAAAATATGCATTATATCATTATATTATTTATACTATTTGCCTTAGAACTGCTTTATTTTAAGATTGCAGATCGATACAATATAATAGATAAACCTAATCACAGATCTTCGCATACATCTATAACACTACGTGGAGGCGGAATCATATTTCCGGTAGCCATGCTCATAGCATGTATTTTAGGAAATGCGTCTATAGCTTTTACTGTTGCGGTTGTATTGGTAGGTTTAGTGAGTTTTATAGATGATATAAAGCCATTGCATCAGCTGCCAAGAGTTGGTTCACATTTAATAGCGGTTACGCTAATATTATATGATCTCCATATGCTTAATCCGGAATTAATGTTTTTAATTCCTATCGTATTTATCCTGACTATAGGCTGGATAAATGCGTTTAATTTTATGGACGGCATAAATGGTATTACTGTATTATATGCGTTAGTGGCGATAGTTTCTTTTGGGTGGCTTTATAAAGATGCAGCATCCTTTAATGTGTTGGCAGTAATGGGGTTTGCCTGTATGGTATTTGCATTCTTTAATGTCAGGAAAAAAGCAAAGACTTTTGCAGGAGATGTTGGCAGCGTTAGTATGGCCTTGTTTCTTGGATATTTTATGATAAAAATAATATTTGAAACACAGGAACCTGCTTACATATTATTCTTTAGCGTTTATGGAATTGATGCAGTAATTACTATTCTATACCGAATAAAGAATAAAGAAAATATCTTTCAGCCGCACAGGAGTCATTTGTACCAATACTTAGCAAATGAAATGAAATTGCCTCATGTTTCTGTTTCGGTAACTTATGCTGTTATTCAGCTTGCTGTAAATGTATTGGTTATATGGCTTATCAATAACGGCAAAATGTCAGCAATCCTGACTGTGATAATCCTTGTAGTTATGACTGCAGTTTACTTTATGATACGAAAATGGGTTAAGGCAAAAATTGTAAATACTAATGCCTAAAAAACTTGTAATTATAGGAGCAGGAGGAGTAGGCCGTGAAATTGCAGCTGTGCTTAAAAAGCATCCGTTACCGGGGTATGACCTTGCCGGTTTTATTGATGATGGACTTTCTGAAGATACTATAATTAAAGGTTACCCTGTTTTGGGAGGTATACAATGGGTTTTGGATAATGCGACAGATTTAGCCGTAATTATTGCTTTTGGAAACCCACAATTACGAAAAAAGATTGTTGGAAAACTTCAGGTTGTATCGTTAGAGTATCCAACACTTATCCATCCAGGCGTTAGTATCCACGATGTAGAATGTGTTGTAATAGGACAGGGGTGCTATATTGCTGACGGCTGTATCCTTACTACAGATATTATTGTTAGCGATTATTGTTTTTTAAATACGTCATGTTCACTTCAGCATGATTCAAAAGTAGGAACTTATTCTGTACTTATGCCCGGAGTAAGAATTACAGGAGGTGCAACTATAGGTTCCTCTGTTTATATTGCGCCAAATTGTTTTATAGCAACAAACGGAGTGATTGATGACGATGCTATCTTGAATGAATCAATTCTCACATAATACAGTTTGTTTGTAAATAATTTCCTCGTTGTTTTTTTGATAGATCCTAAAATTGGATGTACTTTTGTGCTCTATTCTCAAATTGTTTGGTATTAAAAATAAAATAAATTTAAATATTTGATTTTTATATGCTTAATATATAAATGCTTTTTTAGCAACTCAAATGATTAGGCAAATTTGTTAAAATATTTATTTAGATGTTAATACTTAAGCTTTTTGAATTAATTTAGACGGGTTGAATGGTGGCAAATATGATTTTGCGATAGAAAATTGGTGATATTGTGAGCGAGAAAAAGAAGTTTAAATCCCATAAAATATGGGAATCTCTACATAGTCTTGGATACCTTCCACGCTGGATAATACTTTTATTAGATACTGCAGTAGTCTGTTTTACAGCAATAGTATCTTACTATCTTATTTACAGGACCGGGAGGATGTATATCAAGCATGAGCACTTAAGTATAAGTATTCCACTTTATATTTTTGTGAGTGTGCTGTCTTTTCGCGCTTTCAGGACTTATGCTGGTATTATCCGTCACTCATCTTATATAGATGCTGTTAAAATTTTCTTTTCCCAGTTTACAACAGCTTTTTTGCTATTATCTATCAATGCATTATATGATAATGTTACAGATAACCTTCTATATCTCAATATAGGAATCTTGATAAATGCAATTTTTTCTTTTACCTCTCTCTTCCTGTACAGGGTAATGATAAAGCAGGTGTTTGAAAATTATTTTAGCGTTACCAGTACCCAGAATCTGGTAAGGGCAATTATTTATGGGTCTGATGCTAATGCTATTGCAGTGGCAAATGCACTTAAATCTGAAGTTCCGGCACGTTTTAAGATTGTGGGCTTTATTGATAAATCAAATCACAATAAATCAAAACTTATATTAGGTCTTCCTATCCTGCAGCATAAGAAAAAAGTTTCGGTGCTTATGCGTATATTCAACGCAGAGGCATTGGTACTGGCAGATAAAAGCCTTACCAAAGAAGAAAGACTTACACTGGTAGACGAATGTCTTGAGTTTAATTATAAAGTTTATACTGTTCCTTTGATATCAGACTGGGAAGATCAGAAAGAGATATCTAAAAAGGTTAAGAATTTTCAGATTCAGGATCTACTCGAAAGAAAACCAATTGTACTGGATAATAAATCGATATCTGCTCAAATTGAAGGCAAAACTGTACTTATTACAGGAGCAGCCGGATCTATAGGCAGCGAAATTGTAAGGCAGGTAATTCAGTTTAATCCGCATACTATCATTATGCTGGATCAGGCAGAAACGCCACTACACCACCTTAGTCTGGAGGTTAGCAAGTTAGATAGTAAAACAAAAATATGTAACGTTATTGGCGATGTAAGAGACAGGGTTGCCCTTGATAACATCTTCAATAAATACAGGCCACAGGTTGTTTACCATGCTGCAGCTTACAAGCATGTGCCGCTTATGGAAGAAAATCCTTCCCAGGCTATTTTTGTAAATGTTCAGGGAACTAAAAATGTTGCCGAGCTTGCCTGTGCTTATAATGCAGACAGCTTTGTAATGGTTTCTACTGATAAAGCTGTAAACCCAAGTAATGTAATGGGTGCCAGTAAGCGTATCGCAGAGAAATTTGTACAGGCGCTTCATAATAACATCCTCAACGAAAATGGTGATTGTAAAACCAAGTTCATTACAACCCGTTTTGGTAATGTTTTAGGTTCTAACGGATCTGTAGTGCCGCTATTTACTAAACAAATTGAAAGCGGCGGACCAATAACACTAACGCATCCTGATATTATCAGGTACTTTATGACCATACCCGAAGCCTGCCAATTGGTACTTGAAGCCGGAGCTATGGGAAGAGGAGGCGAGATCTATATATTTGATATGGGTAAACCCGTAAAAATTATTGACCTTGCTAAAAAAATGATCATGCTTGCTGGTTATACACCTGATAAAGATATTGCTATTAAAATAGTAGGTTTGAGGCCGGGAGAAAAGCTTTATGAAGAATTGCTTAACGATACTTCTAAAACATTACCTACCCACCATGATAAGATCATGATTGCACAGGAAGAGTATGAAGATTTCCACGAACTGAAATCTAATCTTTCCGAACTAATAAAGGCGGCAAATGTTTATGATGCACAGGATGTGGTTACAAAAATGAAACACATTGTTCCTGAATTCATCAGTATGAATTCAAGCTTTGAACTTTTAGATAAAAAAGTTGAAGGCAGCGTAGTAAAACCTTAATCAGATTTCCTTAATTATAATAATTTTTCCACAGATTTCTGAGGTGTAAAAGAATTGTATTTATTCAGCAGATAGCCATGCTCTGATAACTATAATACTAATAATTGGTGGAAGAATATTTTGCCTGCATTTTCTTTGCAGCTACGACAGTTCTTAGGAGTATTACTGTAATAAGTACTATTAGCGACAATACTATAGGCAGGTGAGGTTTATTTAGCATATATAGCACATATAACCCGATAAAACCTAAACATGCATAAGAACTCATTATAATCCCTTTTCTGTTTCTGTTGAAAATAAAGTATAAGACTACAAGCAATAGCGGATTGAACAATAGTACATTGTAATTCCATATCAGTTCAGAATGTGTTGAGTAAAATCCAATAAAAATAAAGAATATCCCGAGTAGTCCTGATATGGCAAGATAGGAGCGTTGCATAAGTTTAAAACCGGTCAGTGCCAGTAAAATTAATACAACAGCACCATATACTATAAAGCTGTTAAATGAAAAACCGTTTATCTTAGGCGTGGCTTTAAAAGCAGTTAGTATTGGCTGGGCTAATGGTCCTGAAGGTGTGTTGGTATTAGCAACGCCTTCCATTAATTCTTTGGGAAGGAATAGCTTTTCTGAAGTCTTATCTGTAGGTGCCCCAAAAGTAAGACTGATTCCCAGGTCTTCAAAAAAATGATTTTCAAGTTTATTGCGAATGATCTTTCTGTAAGTCAGTCCACTATCTTCATTTTTAAGTGATATTTTCTGAGTCAGGTATTTATTCAGTATGTCAGCAACCATTGTAGTACAGTTGCGATGAATAAACTTATAAGTGTAAAATTTGTTGTTGCCTATTAGCCTTGCGTTTAAGTCGTTTGCAATACCTTGCTTTTGCTGTGGCGTTACATTTAAAAATTGCTCATAGACATCCCTGTTGTAATATTGGTAGGTATATATGAAATCTTCGTAAGAACCTGCCGATACAAAATACTGTAGATCGCCTTTTACAAATTTTCCGTAAAAGTTTGGAGTGTCAAAGTCAAATGTGCCAAAGTTGTAAACCACATCAAAACGGGCTGCCGGATCATAAACCCTGATTGCCGTATGCCCGAATACAGAATATAATTCGTCGCCGGGGCCACAGGTAAGCAGGCTGATCTTTGCCTGGTCGGAAAGTGGGGTTTGTGCAAAAGTTTTAACGGAAACCGTGAATAAAGTTAGTAGCGCAGCTGTTAAAACTTTAATGTTTTGCATGGTGTATTAGTTTCTAAAAATTCCTAAATCTACTTTTAGTGAAAATATGTTAGAATACAGGGCTACACTCTGGTCACCAATATCGGTAAGTGCATAGTCTACCTGTATACCTTTATATTTAAATCCTAAGCCAATATTGGGCTGAAAACTTAAGGATTTTGAATTGTCTATTTCTTTTACATTCTGAAAGTTACCAACTCCGGCTCTAAGATATACCAGGTCGATATAGCCAAATTCAAGTCCTATTGCCGGATCAATACTTACAATTTCAGTAGAAATTATATCATTGGTCTGGGCAAACTGCATGTTAAGATTTGCGGCTGCAAGTATGGTATAATCGTAATGTATGGTGAACTTTTTAGAAAAACCCAGTTGTGCTTTTGGCAACGTTATTTCGGTAGTTTCAGGAACTTCCTGGTTTTGACCCGGAACAGCATCTTTAATAGTGTTGTATGCATCTTCGTCAATCTGCCAAACGTTATACGTTGTGGTAATGTCACGAAGCATAAGTCCTATCTTCCATTCGTTTTTGGTTTCATACTGAAGTCCAAAATCGAATCCAAAGCCCCATGAATTAGCAAATTTGCCAATGTTTCTTCTGATTACTTTAGCATTTACGCCATAATTAAAACCGTCAAGTGGCATCTTGCGGGCATAAGAAAGGGTAACGCCATAATCGGCAGCTGAAAACAGGCTGATACGGTTGTAATCTATGTTTCCCTGATTGTCAATTAATTGGGTTGTGTTAAGAATATCGTCTACACCAAAGCGTATTACCGAAATTCCAAAGGCGCTTTTATCATCAATAGGCATTGCAAAGGCTGCATAGTCATATTGTGCAATGTTAGCAAAATAGCTGGCGTGCATTAATGCTATCTGTTTATCCTCCACATGTACAAGGCCTGCGGGATTCCAGTAACCGGAGTTAACATCTGCCGTATGGCCTGTAACAGCATTGCTCATACCTAAAGCAGCAGCGTCTACACCAATATTCATGAATTCATTGGAGTATTTTCTAACTGACTGGCTATAAGTAGACAAGGTGGTTAAAAAGAATAAAATAAATAGTATCTTTTTCAATGCTGTTATTTTGTGCAAATATGATATAAAATTCTCAATTACTAAACTCCAATTCTATTAACTTATTGTGTTAACTTTGTGCTTGTAAAAAAATAAAACCAACTATGGCATTTAAGAATCATATCCCTAACCTTATTACACTGTGTAATCTTTCATCCGGGCTTGTAGCCTTAATGTATGCTTTTGATACACATTACCAGATGGCTTTCGTTTGGGTGGCTATTGGTATATTCTTTGATTTTTGGGATGGTTTTTTTGCAAGGATATTAAAAGTTCAGAGTGCTTTAGGCCTACAGCTTGATTCGCTGGCAGATATGGTAACCAGTGGCGTTGTACCGGGTCTTGTTATGTATCAGATGCTTTCGGGTATTGCTACAAACCAGGAAGAATACAACCTGAGTTCAGAAAATTATTATTTAGGTATACTGCCTTTTGCAGGATTTATTATTACACTTGCTTCTTGCTACAGGCTTGCTAAGTTTAATGTAGATACACGCCAGACTGATTCTTTCATCGGGCTTCCTACACCTGCGAATGCTTTGTTTATATTGAGCCTTCCGGTTATCGAAGCACATTCTGACGGTACAGGTGTTGTTTTTGATATGCTAAGCAATCCATTTGTGCTTGTAGGTATAAGCCTTTTAAGTGCTTATATGCTTAATGCCGAAATTCCTTTGTTCTCACTCAAAGTGAAATATTTTAACTGGGAGACTAATAAGATACAGGTTGTATTCCTTGTGCTTTCAGTATTGTTTTTGTTCTTTTTCCAGTATTTGGGTATTCCGTTAATCATACTTTCTTATGTGGCGCTTTCGGTAGTGAATAATAAATTCCTGAAACCCGCTTCTGTCTAACAGCCTATGAAGCGCAAGCCGCAAAGACCTGCCGTAAGGCGGACTAAATCGAAAAAAGTAAATAAAATATCACAGGGCAAAATACTTAAGTATTCTGCCCTTTTGTTGTTTGTGGGTTTCGTTATCGCTATGGGCTATCAGTACCGTCATGGGTTTTTATACTGGCTCGGATTCAAGACGGATAAACGGGTTGAAGCCCTTTCTAAAGAAGAGCGCAAAATTGCCGATTTACGTATGTACGAAATACTTTCCCGTCATAAGGATAAAGTATTTGGTATAGATGTGTCGCATTACCAGGGTAAAATAGACTGGGAAACGGTACAGAACGATAATGACGATTTCCCTATTGGGTTTGTATTTGTTCGTGCAACGGCAGGTAAAAGCAAATTAGATAGTGAATATAAAAACAACTGGAAAGGAGCCAAACAGAGTGGTTACCTTCGTGGCGCATATCATTATTACCGACCGGATGAAAACTCAGTCAAGCAGGCTGATAACTTTATTAAAAACGTAAAGCTTTCTAAAGGCGATCTTCCGCCCGTACTTGATGTCGAAAAGATACCGAACAAGCAAAGCCTTGACAGCCTTAAAAGCGGTTTAAAACGCTGGCTTGTAAAAGTAGAGAATCACTATGGTGTGAAACCCATTATTTATAGTGGCGAAAGCTTTTATACTGATTTCCTTAAAAAAGAATTTAAAGGCTATGATCTTTGGATAGCTAATTATAGCTTTTTTGAAGATGAAATACGTAAAGAATGGCTCTTTTGGCAATTTACTGACAAGGCAGTACTAAAAGGTATTGAAACACCTGTAGATGTAGATATCTATAATGGAAACTTGGAGGAGTTAAAGGAGAGTGCTAAGAAATAAAAAAAGCACCCCCAATGGAATAAGGATGCTTTAGTTAAGATTGGATTGGTGTTGGTTTTGTATGTCAAATGTAGGGTAGAAGGTAGTCTCAAAAAATACCCATCAATGGGTATTTTTTAAAATAAACGGTAATTAATATTCATAAAAAAAGCGCGAAATATTTCGCGCTTATATATTTAAAGATTTTTCTGATCAGGAACATCTTTTGTTTCTTTATGAAAGTCGATCTTCTTTTTTCGAAGTTCAAAATTCTGGCCTAAGTATACTTTTCTAACAATCTCATCCTGTACCAATTCTTCGGGTACACCGGCCTTAAGGATGCCACCTTCAAACATAAGGTAACTTTTTTCTGTTATGGCAAGTGTTTCCTGTACGTTGTGGTCGGTAATAAGAATACCGATGTTTTTCTCCTTTAGCTGTGCAACAATACGCTGAATATCTTCTACCGCAACGGGGTCAACCCCTGCAAAGGGTTCATCCAGAAGGATGAATTTAGGGTCGGTAGCCAGTGCACGTGCAATTTCTGTACGTCGGCGCTCACCACCCGATAAAAGGTCTCCGCGGTTGGTGCGTATGTGATTTAATGAAAATTCGTCAATAAGTGCTTCCATTTTTGCTTCCTGTTCCTGTTTGGTAAGGTTAGTGAGCTGTAGCACGCTTAATATATTATCTTCTATGCTTAATTTTCTAAAGACAGAAGCCTCCTGTGCAAGGTAACCAATACCGTGCTGGGCACGTTTGTACATTGGGAAATTTGTAATTTCTGTATCTTCAAGAAAAATTTTTCCACTATTAGGCTTTACCAGTCCTACGATCATGTAGAACGAAGTGGTTTTACCCGCTCCGTTAGGCCCAAGAAGACCTACGATTTCGCCTTGGTTAACTTCTACCGAAATGCCTTTTACAACACTACGGCCTTTATATGTCTTTACTAAATTCTCTGCTCTTAATTTCATTTGGTGTGTCTGTGTTAAACAGTTGCCGGGTTGCCGCCTTCTTCAAGTGCTTCCCAGAATTCATAAGCCCTGCGAAGGTGAGGAATAACAATAGTTCCGCCTACAAGAGTGCCTATGCTTAATGCTTCCATTACCTGTTCTTTGGTAAGTCCTTCTTTATAGCAGGTTTCAAGGTGGTATTTTACACAATCGTCGCAACGCAGTACTACCGATGCCACAAGTCCCAGAAGTTCTTTTGTTTTAACATCAAGTGCCCCTTCCATGTAAGCGTTGGTATCAAGATTAAAAATACGTTTAATAACCTTGTTGTTATCGTTCAGAAGCTTGTCATTCATCTTCTGGCGGTACTCATTGAATTCGTTTACGATATCAGCCATTTGCTTCCTGTTGTTTTAGTTTAGCCTTGTTTTTGTCAATTCTTGCTGCAATAAAGATACTCGTTTCAAACAAGATTGCGATAGGTATCGTTACGATCATCTGGCTTACAACGTCAGGCGGAGTAACTACCGCAGCAATGATAAGGATAATTACATATGCATAACGCCTGTACTTGCGCAGGAAACCAGCCGACACCAGTCCCAGTTTAGACAGGAAGTACATTATTATAGGCAGTTCAAAAACCAGGCCACATGATATGGCTGTGGTTTTTATAAGGCTAAGGTAAGAATCAAGATCGATATCATTCTTAACAACCTCACTAATTTTATAGTTTCCTAAAAAGTTAAGCGATAATGGAGTGATAAGGTAATGGCCAAAAATTACGCCCAAAAAGAATAAGAGAGAGGTAGAAACAATGAATGCTACGGCATATTTTTTCTCCTTATCATATAGTGCAGGGCTTATAAATTTCCATATTTCCCATAACATAAAAGGGGCAGCAAGTATAAAACCTGCTGTAATAGCTGTCCAAATGTCGGTAGAGAACTGCCCATCCATAGAGCGGCTTTGTATTTCAAACGGAAGTTTGTCGATACAAAAGCTTTTATCAAGATCGTATTTATTGGCCAGGTCGCAAAAAATGCGGTAGGTTATAAAGTTTCCTCTTGTAGGGGCAAAAATTATTTCGTCAAAAATAAACTGGCTGAAAGCAAAGGCAACGCATCCTCCGATACAAATCGCTGCACAGCTTCTTACTAATAACCAGCGTAATTCTTCCAGGTGATCCAGAAAAGACATTTCGCCTGCGGGAGTCTTCTTTTTTGCCATATTATACTATTCCTTCCTTTAAGATATCGTGTAAATGCAGTATGCCTTTGTATTCACCATTGTCTGCCACAACAAGTTGTGTTATGGCATAGTTTTCCATTGTGTTTAGTGCATCCACAGCCATATCGGTGCTTTTTATTGTTTTTGGGTTTTTAGTCATTATATCTACAGCACTAACACCGGCAATATTATCCCTGTCATTCAGCATACGCCTTATATCTCCATCGGTAATAATACCTACTATTTTATCATTTTCAAGTACAGCTGTAACGCCAAGCCTTTTTTCAGATATTTCTACAATAGCAGTTTTAATGCTGCTGTCAGGGCTAACCTGAGGTTTGTGTGTATCGTCCAGCATATCGGCTACGCGAAGCAATAGTTTTTTGCCCAATGCACCACCGGGATGGTATTTGGCAAAATCTTCACTTTTAAAATCACGCATTTCCATAAGGCATACCGCAAGGGCATCACCTATAACAAGCTGTGCTGTTGTACTGTTTGTAGGGGCCAGGTTGTTTGGGCCTGCTTCCGATTCTACATACGCATTAAGTACATAATCGGATTCTTTGCCAAGAAAAGAAGATTTGTTGGCTGTCATTGCAATAAGAACATTGCCAAAACGTTTTAATAAAGGAACCAATACTTTGATTTCTGGACTATTACCGCTTTTTGAAATACAGATTACCGCATCGCCCGGCTGAACCATGCCTAAATCGCCATGAATAGCTTCTGCGGCGTGCAGAAAAAGGGATGGTGTACCTGTAGAATTTAAGGTTGCAACAATTTTTTGTGCAATTATAGCGCTCTTGCCTATGCCTGTAATAACAAGACGGCCTTTGCAGTTATATACTATTTCTGCTGCTTTGGCAAAGTCATCATCAAGATAGTTTACCAGGTTAGCAATGCTCTCACTTTCAGAAAGGATGGTTTTTTTGGCAGAAGCCAGTATTGCGTCTCTATTTATCAAGCTTGTGAAATGTTTAAAAAGTTGTGCGTATTAAAGATTTTTGTATCTTTATATTCTGCAAATTTATGTAAATTACTATTAATAAATAATGAAATCGACCGAAATTGACTTACACAAAGAGTTAAAAAAATATTTTGGTTTTAACAAATTCAAAGGCCTTCAGGAAGATGTTGTAA
>Ga0157370_10000332_pt1 | contig 59335 bp, 56 predicted proteins | sample C35metaG_FD_113463 | JGI IMG/M metagenome (GOLD analysis project Ga0157370, IMG submission 113463) | Corn rhizosphere microbial communities from Kellogg Biological Station, Michigan, USA - C3-5 metaG | ecosystem: Host-associated > Plants > Roots > Rhizosphere > Soil | place: USA: Michigan...
TATTTGCAACCTCGAAAGGGAGATTTCGAGATACGGAGGGATGCCTGAGTGGCCGAAAGGAACAGTTTGCTAAACTGTCGTACTGGCAACGGTACCGAGGGTTCGAATCCCTCTTCCTCCGCAAAGCCGGAAAAGTGTCTGTTTTTAGAACACTTTTCCGGCTTTTTTATATCTATTTGAAAACGAATGAATTGTGTTTGTTTTTGAGTTTCTAAAAATAGAAGAGATAAAATTACTCAGCAATCTCATTTAAGCGTCTAAAAATATTTTTTAAGTTAATTTACTGTATTTCAATATGTTGTTTGTTTTTGTCTGATACGAAAGAATGAGGACGTAACATTGAAATTCTGAAAATTGTAAGAGGGGACATGGGATTCGAACACCTTCATAGATCCAAATACTAAGGTTTTTGTATGTACTATTAACGACAGTTCGTATTTTCTATAGTCAACTTAGCAAAGTTTACTAGAAAACTTAGTGTTTCTTGTGATTTAACATTTTGTTTTTTAGGGTTTTATATCTTTCTCTTGTTAATGCTAAAACTACCATTTCTTTGATAAACATGGTATTCCTACTGCTTTGTAGATACTCATGATACTCTGCTCACAGTCTTTCTTAATAATCAGGAAATCTTCATTTTCGATTTCTCCATTTTGTATAAGTTCTTTGGTTTTGAGTATCCTTTTGTAGCCTGTTCATATGGCCTTACCCGGATATATAAATATACAGTTTGTATGCTACTCAATTCCTTCTAAAAGGATGAAAATTGATTGTTGTTCCCACAATGCAATATTATTTAATAACTTAATAATAGATTGACAAGCAATTCTAGAATGAATATTTTTTTTGGAAAATCCTAATAAACTTCAGTAGGAAAATTGGCATTTACGATGACTCAACATTATGTTACCGACTGAAGCCTCTTTTTCCATTTAACAAATTCATGCCAGATTACGGATGAGAATCCGATGCCAATACTGAGGGACAGCTGGATTAAGCTCAGTGACTGAAATCCAAAGAATACTGTTAATGGTTTGATGTAGAGAATAGCACCTGAAATAAGTATAGTGATCATAATTATGAGAAATACCAGGTTGTTTTTGTACTTTATGGTAGTAAGTAGAGAATAATAGAAAGATCTGTTAACCAGAGTGAGCAATACATTTGCCGCGATTAAACAGGTAAATACCATGGATCTTGTGAGGAGTTCTCCATAACCATGTTGAACGGCATATTGATAGATAAATAGAGTTCCTGCGGTAATCATTAATCCTTGCAGGATGCTTGTGGTCAATTCTTTCCCGCTGAAAAATGTGTTAGAAAAAGGGCGCGGTTTCTGAAGCATGGTGTTTTGCTCTATCGGTTCATTTTCATAAATAATGGAACAGGTTGGCCCCATCACCAGTTCTAAAAATATAATGTGAATGGGAGAAAAAATATTGGGATAAATCCAACCCAGGGCTAAGGGAATAAATACGGTTAATATGATGGGGATGTGAATAGAGATGATGTATTGAATTGCTTTTTTCAGGTTGGTGTAGATTCTTCTGCCCATTGCTATAGCAGTTACCATTTTGGCCAGGTCATCTTCCAGCAGGATCAATGAAGCGGCTTGCCTGGCGATTTCTGTGCCTCTTTTTCCCATTGCAATCCCAATATGTGCGGCTTTCAGGGCAGGACCGTCATTTACTCCATCACCGGTCATGGCAACGATTTCATTGTTTGATTTTAAGGCGTTAATGATCTTGAGCTTCGCATCCGGGAACATCCTGGAAAATATGTTCATTTGCATTACAGTGCGCTGAAGTTCTTTTTCCGGCATTTTCATAAGCTCATCACCGCTGATGCTTTTTTCGTACCCTTTGAACCCGATTTGTCTGGCGATAGCGGTGGTGGTTGCCGCATTGTCCCCGGTGATGATTTTAACGGCAATTCCAGCCTGGTAGAAATCCTTTAATACTTGCTCAATGTGTTGTTTGGGCGGGTCATAAAAGGCCAGCATACCGATGAATTTAAACTTAAATTTTTGCTGCTGATCCGGAAACTGAGATCCCGTAAAATCCGATTGGCCTACTGCCAGGACGCGGTATCCCTGTGAGGCAAGTGAGTTAACAGCCATTGTAATCTTTTCTTTTTCAAAAGCCTCAAGTTCCGATACCGCAATCAGGGCTTCAGGGGCGCCCTTAGCTGCGATGATCCGTATCCCGCTTTTATTTTCAAATATGTGGGTCATCATGGGCGGTTTTCCACCTAAAGGATATTCGTGAACCATTTTATAGTCCGGGCGTTCATCGGAGAATGTAGTTTCAGCATAACCATGGTGTAAGGCGACTTCCATTGGATCGAATGGAATAGGTTCACTGGCCCACATCCCCATTCGGATCAGGGCTTTTTCTGCATCATTAAGACCCTGGTCAGGAGCTGCTATTTTATCGGATGCCAGCAGATATAGTCTGGCAAGACTCATTTTGTTTTCGGTAATTGTTCCGGTTTTGTCTGTGCAGATTACCGTCGCACTGCCCAGTGTTTCTACGGTTTTCATCTGTTTGACCACGACCCCCATTTGCATCATGCGCCATGCCCCCAGTGCCATAAAAGTAGCGAAGGCCACCGGTATTTCCTCTGGCAATATACTCATGGCAAGGGTAAGTGCCTTTAACAGGCTATCCAGTACATCGAGGGAATTAAAGTAATTAATGCCCCATACGATGCAAAAAACGGCTGCTCCGGCAACCACCATTTTTTTGATAAAATTGTTGATTTGAATTTCTAGTGGTGTCTTTTCTTCTTTGATATCTTCCAGACTTTTACCAATTTTTCCCAATTTGGTGCCATTTCCAATCGCTGTAACCACTGCTATGGCCAGCCCGCTGGCTACAGTGGTGCCCTGGAAAACCTCGTGATCGGTACTGTCTTTGTCTTTATATACCGCAAAGGATTCCCCGGTAAGTATAGACTCGTTTACAGAGAAGTCATTAGAATGAACAATACTGCCATCGGCGGTAACAGAGGTACCTTCTTGAATGATCAGATAATCACCGATTACAATTTCTTCACTTTTAATCTCGGTGGTCTGACCATCCCTGATGACCTTGCAATGTGGCTGACTGTAGGTTTTCAGTTTATCCAAAGCATTTCTGCTTCTGGAGTCCTGATAAAGTGAAATAGCCGCTACTAAAATAACTGCTGATGCCAGAAAAATGGCATCTGACGATTGACCGCTAATGAGGTAAATAACCGCGGCGGCCATCAGTAAAATAACCATTGGTTCTTTTGCCAGGTTTTTAATGGCATCTATAAGCGCATACTCCTTTTTAGAGGTTAAACGGTTATCACCATTTTTTGATCTTGAGGCAATCACTTCTTGCTTCGATAATCCGGGGATATTAAAGTTGTTTGCAGGCATCTGTTTAAGATTGATACTTTAAAAATCGGTTATATTCCCGAGCATAGGAGTGATTCAGATCATTGTTTTGCTTGATTCCTGCTCAGGTGGTTTTTACCCCAAAAAGATAGCCAACCAATGCGGTCATGACCATGGCTGCCGTTCCCCAAAAGCAAATTCTCAGGACGGCCTTTCCCCGGCTAGAACCACCTGCTTTTGCCGCAACCAATGCTGACAAGCCCAGGAATACTATAGAAAAGCCATATTGGTAAATGAGCATCAGTTTTATTGGTGCAAATATCGAAACCAGCAACGGGAGCAAGCCACCAATGATGAAGGAAGCTGCTGAGGCTAATGCTGCCTGCATCGGTTTCGCCTGGGTGATCTCGTTAATACCCAGTTCATCCTTAGCATGCGCCCCCAGGGCATCATGGGCAGTGAGTTGGACTGCCACTTGCTTGGCCAGGTTTTCATCCAGGCCTCTTTGGCGATAAATATTGGCCAGCTCCTGTAGTTCCGCATCCGGTGTATTCTCCAGCTCTCCTTTTTCTCTCGTCAGGTCAGCGACCTCGATGTCCGATTGTGAGCTTACTGAAACATATTCCCCTGCAGCCATGGATAATGCTCCTGCTACCAGTCCTGCCAGTGCAGCAAGAACAATCGGTTCCCGTGTGGTACTTGCTGCTGCAATCCCTATTGCCAGACTTGTAGTAGAAAGGATGCCGTCGTTTGCCCCTAAAACTGCAGCCCTTAACCAGCCGCTTCTGTTGGTATAATGTTCCTCAATTTCCATACGATGTTTTACCTCCATTGATCATGTCTGATACGATGCCCTTGTTTTCTTTTCTTTCAGCCAGTAATACCCCTGCAATGTGTACTCCAATAAAGATCAGGATCAAATACATACAGAAACCATGAAATTCTTTGATGCTGTGGCTTGTCCCCTTGCTGATACCCAGTTCCTGATCAAATGCCATAGACAGTCCTGTAACGCCCATAATAATTAACAGCAGGTAGAAAATAAGGTATAGTGCTTTAACGGTAAGATCGTGCAAAGCCAGATTGGATTTTTTACTGTGCCTGCGATAAGTCTGATATGCACTGTTCAAGCTGCTGAAAAATTTTTGTTTACGAGGTTGAAAAATTTCAGCAATTAACCTGAACAACAATATTGCGACCAGGGCGTAACCAAAATAGATATGGATGCCCCAAACCTTGTCTTCAAGGCCATGGGCTACGCTTTTAGCTTGCCCGGGGGTTACAGAAACACCGGATTTCTGCAATTGTTGTTGTACATAGCTTGTATTGCCTTTTACATCTAACAAGGTTGAATTTAACAAGACTGTTAATAATGATCCGCTAATGATTAGCAGGTTCAGCCAATGCCATACCCTAACAGAGGCACTATGTTTTTTGATATCAGATGGATTGTCAATATCTTTTCTTAGCGGTTCGATAATAGCCATGGCGATTGTGTTAATCTTATTTTACTTTTAAATTTAAGGTAATAATGTTAGAAACCAGTCCTGTAGATCTGCTGTAATGTCCGTATCTCAGTTCCAGCATGTTAAGATGTTGCCAGCCAAATACACCATGGGGTGGGGCAAGTCGTATCCCTGCGCCATAGAAATCACTGTTCAGAGTAGATAGGTCATAATCACTGGTAAAATAGGCAGCGGAAGGATCATGTTGGCCATAGGGAGCGAAATAGCGTGATCCGGTTTGCTTGTTATAACGATAAAAAGGACTTAAAGAGATAAATGAGGTTAGTTTTACAGGAACTTCTATTTCGGCAGTATGGGCCCTGATGCCCCAGTTATCCATGAAATATCTGTAATAAGTTCGGATGATGACCTGATCACTCGCAAAGTAATTTAACCGGGCTGCAATAGGTAGCTTATAACGCTTGTCGGGCAAGGTTTCTGCTCTTAAAGAGCCATCCGTAAAATAGTCGCGCTGGTATTTGGTGGCCAGTAAACCTTTCTGGTAAGCTGGCTCGACCATGATCAGTGCCTGCAGCTTTTGGTTGATGACCTGGGAAAGAGAGAAAGCGGCACTGAATGAATTTCTTGGACTTGATCCCTCACTTTTTGATTCCCTGCCATTGCCTGGATTGGTTTCAGATCTCAGTTCAACGGGTAGGATGACTTTCCAGGTATCCAAAAATGCCTGCAGTTTGAAATCAAACTGCGTATTTTTATCTTTTGATAAACGAGTAAGGTTAAATCCTGCCCCTAAGGATTGGTAGTCATATTCTGTTGAAAAGGATCCTATAAAGCCGATAGCATTCCCTGTTTTTTCATTACTGTGTGTCCAGTTTAGCGAAGGGTAGACACGCGTGTCTGCCCTGGAGGCAGAAGAGATGGTGCCTGGATCTATTTTATCCGATGAAGCAGAAGTGTAATGGTCTACACCGAGTTCAAACAGAAAAGTGTTTTTATTCCCTGCTTTGTTGAATTTAGACAGCTGCAAATCGAAGGTGTTTGCAAAATCTGTTAGTTTTTCAGTTCCTATACCACCCGTTACAGCCGAATTGTTCCCATCCTGATGGTAATATGCTGATACCAGGTTAATTTCATCAATTTTGAGTTTTCTGCTTTGGTAATTGCTCGTGTCGGAAGGAGTGGCTTTAATTTTAATTTGTCCGTTGGCACCTAATACACCGAGGAACAGCATGAGTACATGCAGATAAATTTTTCTCATTATTTCCGCTAATTACAACCACAACCACCACCACTTTTTCCGCCATTGGCACCCGATCCGCCTTCCCGGTAGAGCTGGAAACTTTGTTCAAATTTCTGAGCTGGTCTCGACGATAAGGTCATTTCGGCGTCGTTGAGCTTGTTTTTTTGATAGGGTTTCACTGTTGCGCACGCACTCAGCAAACTGAGGGCAAAAAGGCTCGTACCTAGAAGTACTGATATTGGAATTGACGTTTTCATATCATTGTTTTACATTAATATTTTTGGAAGTATACAAACGGTCAAAATCATCTATAATGATGCATGCGACATGTTGCAACTGGTTGATCAGATCAAGACCTACCTGAACGCCCATTACCACTACTGGTGTGGCCAGGGCATCAGCCAATTCAGCGCTCGGACAAAGGATACTTACACTTTTGATTCCGCTAACCGGAAGACCGGTCTTAGGATCAATGGTATGCGAATATTTTTTGCCATTAATGGTAGCATATTTTTCATAATTGCCAGATGTTGCAATGGCCATGTTGCTGATGTTTAATGAAGAGAAGGGAAGGTTGCTTTGGTTCGGGTCAGCGATGCCTATGGTCCAGGGTCTATCGTTTAACTGCATGCCCCAGGTCACCAGGTCACCCGCGGCATTAACAATTCCAGCTTTGATACCGATATTTTGCAAAACAAGCTTGGCCCGGTCTGCGGCATACCCTTTGCCAATACCGCCAAATCCAATGCGCATACCCTTGTTTTTCAACATTATTGTCGAATTTTCTGTGTCTATTATTACGTTTTGATAGTTGATCAGACTTACCGATTGAAGCGCAGTTTCAACCTCCGGAAGCGAGGTCATGTTGATGTCAAAATTCCACAGGCTTTTATCAATAGAACCATAAGTAATGTCAAAAGCGCCCTGGGTAATATCCGATATTTTTATGGCCCGCTGGATAAGGGAAACCACCTCTTTATCTACCTTTACGGGTTTTATACCCGCATGCTGATTGATCAGGCTAGTCTGACTGCTGTCTCTGAAAGTGCTGAACAGCGCTTCAATCCGGCTCACCTCTGCTATAGCTGCATCAATTGCCTTTCGGCCGGCAGCTTCATCCTCAGCAATCACCGTGAACTCAAACCGATTGCCCATTAGCTTCAATATACGCTGACAGGATTCTTTGATTCTCATTGCTTGTTAATTACCGGATACTGTGGTTTTGATTTCCTGAACAAACTTTTCAGGACTTTCATTTGGATAGCCATCCCAGGATTTTAAGACTTTTCCATCTTCGTTCACCAGCAGGGTATAAGGAAATTTACCGTCCGGGTTATATTTTTCTGCCAGAGCCTCATTTTGTTCAATTTGTGCTGCAGACAACTGATTCTTTTTTTGACGGGGGAAATCTGCGCGCACCAGTACCAAATGTGGTTTGGCGTAATTCTCAAAGGTTTCGGATTCGAAGATCTCTTTTCTTAAACGAATGCATGGACCACACCAGTCAGATCCTGAAAAATTGATTAAGATCTGTTGATGACCGGCTTTAGCCTGCTGCTGTGCCTCATTGAAATTGCCATTCCAGATTAAGGAAGCTGGAACAAATGATAATAGTATAATTAGTAATATTTTCATCAGTATGCCTTTTGATGAATCTAATATCTATGGGAATTCTGAAGACATTGTGAAGTTGTGTGTTAAAATATGTTAAGGTTTTGTCATCTAATTTTTATTTTCGGAATGCTTAAAGACAATCTTAAAGTGGTGTTGTTCCCGTTGATAGCAGTAACTCAACTGATAATTCTTTCTTATACATACTTGTTTCAAAATGGCCAGTCCCAGTCCCGTACCATCAGAGGCGTTGTCTTTATAAAATCGTTCAAAGATTTTTAAAGGATCCAGGCCCATCTGTGTGCTGGTGTTGGAAAAATCAAGGTTATCTTCGGTCAATGTAATCCGAATGGACCCTCCGTCGTAATTATGTCTTATGGCATTACTGAAAAGATTATTCACCAAAATCTCTACTAAGGAGCGGTTGGCATAAATGATAAATTCGGCGAGTTCTGATTGTATGTTCAAATTCCTTTTTTGAATGAGTTCCTGGAAGTAACCGAGTTTCTCTTCAATTAAAGTCTTAAGGTTAATTTCTTCCCTTGCCTGGAGCTGATTGTTGTCAATTTTCACCAGGAGTAAAAGAGACTGATTCAATTTTGTTAGTTTCGAGGTGGCTTTATACAGATCTGACAGGATTTCACTTTCTTCTTTCCCCAGTGAATTGGACTGCAGCAGGGTGTCAAGTTTGGAGTTGATCACTGCAAGAGGCGTCATCATTTCATGGGCTGCATTTTCAGTAAACAGCTTGATCTCTTTATAATCCGATTTTACCTTTAAGGATACTTCAAGAACAGCTTTGTTCAGTTCTTTAAATTCTTCAATATTGGTTTGGATTGGCTCAAAAACCTTCTCCTGATTAATGTTAAATGCCTTGATGTTTGTTAATAATTGTCTGAATGGCGACCACATTCTTCTGATCAGGATTTTGTTGACCAGCCACAAAATCAATAACAACGCTATGACAGGTAATAAAATGATCAGGATGATGCTTTTGATCTGTTCCTGACGTTCAAATTTTGAGGCGATGATGAGTATTTCGTAAGGTTGCCCGTTCAGCACCAATTGTGTTTTCAGGTATCTTGCAGACTCTTTATGTTTTTTTTTAGGATTGTAGAAATTTGTGTCAGCAAACGATCTGCGGCTATTGCTCAGCTTATGTATTTTTTTATACTCCACGATTACATCATCGAAACCTTCGGGGGATGGCAGAATATTTTTAACATGAGCAAAGTCTTTTACTTCCAGGAGCTCCTCATATAAGTGGTCCTCGATCTGCCTGTTGATGTATTGACCTAATGTCTGATAAAATAAGAATCCTATAATCAAGAGGCCTGTAAGGGTAATGACAGATAAAATGCTGTTGTAACTGGTAAATAATTTCATGCATCGGTGAATTTATAACCTACTCCATAAACCGATTGAAAATAGTCTTTGCAGCCGGAATCTGTCAGTTTTTTCCTTACATTTTTAATATGTGTATAAATGAAATCAAAACTATCTGCCATGTCCGCTTCATCACCCCATATGTGCACCACTGCCGCGGATTTGGAAATCACCTTGTTTTTGTTGACCAGGAAATATAAAAGAAGGTCAAATTCTTTTCTGGTTAGGTACACAAGCTGGCCATTTACTTTGACTTCCTTTGAGGCGGTGTCAATTTCCAGTTCATTGAAACTCAAAAGGCTGTTTCCATTGAAATTACGTCGTCTTATAATCGCTAGTGTTCTGGCATAAAGTTCGGATAAATGGAAAGGTTTGATCAGGTAGTCGTCAGCACCGAGGCTTAATCCTTCAATTTTCTGATCCAGGGAATTGCGCGCTGAAATGATGAGTACGCCATCTGCCTTATTGAGCTTTTTAAGATACTTTAAGAGCTGAAGCCCTTCTCCATCAGGAAGGGTTAAATCCAATAAAACGCAGTCATAATCGTAAATAGACAATTTTTGATATCCCTGTTCATAATTTGAAGCACAGTCACAAATATTTCCTTCAGCCGTCAAATACTGGTCAATACTTTGCCTTAAGCCTTCTTCGTCTTCAATAATTAGAAATTTCATACGTAAATATGATATTAAAATCTGAAGACTCTTTGAAGTTGGCCCCCATATTTCCCGATCGCAATCCGCTTCAGCAGATTTACGATGTAGTCGAACTGGGATTTTTTAGCTGATGCTTATTGGTTTGAAAGATTTTGTTTTTGAATATCTGCAGGCGCTGCAGAGCCTCTTCCAATTCCCGTTCCAGCAACGTATATTGATCTATTAAACTGAAGTCAATAGTTTGTTTTGGATCTGTAATCAGTGGTTTAAGTTGCCCGAAATATTCGCGTAGTCTATTTTTCAAATCTGCGCAAATACGGTTTAGACCTGAAAGTCTGTCAAAATCACTTTTGATCAGCATAAAGGAAGCTTTTTTAAAGAGCTTATTAAGCGTGGTCAATTCGCATTCGATAAACGACAGGTCAGTGGTCCATTGCTTGCCAATGAGGAATAGTTCCTGTAACTCTGTTTCGAGTTCATTGTTTTCAATTGTTGTTGCAGGTGTCATAACATAAGGTTTAATAATGTGTAAATGTTCCCTTAATTCACTGTTTTTCAATTGATGGAGCTCAGTTTTATACATGATATTCATCACGTTTTGAGGGGAAAATGGCTTGGTTTCAGACTGGGGTCTTCAGAAAAGATCGTTTTGCTTATTTATTAATGACAAGACCACTGAACAGCTTTCATGGAATTTAATCGATAAGGAGTCTTTTAACAGATCTTCCTGGTTTAAAAAGCTGTGTTAAATCAAGTTAATCCGTGACGCGGATCATTAAATAGTCGCGTAATAACCTGGAAATTTAGGGTTTAATTTAATGGATATGAAGATTTTAGTGAATTTGGTATTTTTGTTAGGTGCTGTTTCAGCAGTAAAATGCCAGGAAGCCAAATCTCAGCAGGCAATCTTAGCTGAAATGAAAAAGTCAACCTTCGGTATTGAATTGTGTTATCCAAACTCTGTCAAAAGGTTTTATAAGGCAAACGGCTTTAATTATGCATGGATCAAACCTAAAGACAAGGCGGGCCAAACCTGGACGGGGATGCTTTTGCTGGACTGTGTGCTTCAATTTGGACTTAATCATAACGATTACCATCCAGAAAAACTGTCCTATGACAGCTTAAGAACCATGATCAATGAGCCTGAAAAGGTCAGTGAGGTAGCCAAAGCTCAGTATGATCTGTTGCTGACTGATGCGCTGATTACTTTTATGAACCATTTGCATTACGGAAAGCTCAACCCTGAAGTTAGCTCAGCAAAGATAGATGGTGGAGGGTTAAAGGGATTTAGTGCCGAATCTGAGCTCATCGGTGCGCTAAAAGGAAAGGACTTCATGTTGACCCTGCTCAGCGTACAACCAAAGACTAAGGAATATGAGCAACTACAAAGTTATATGAGACTGATAAAGGGACAGTATGTCGACGACTGTTATGAAGTGCCCGAAACTGAGGCAAGAAAAATTGCCATTAATATGGAGAGACTAAGATGGGCGAATATTAATGGATTTAATTATATCCACATCAATATTCCGTCCTATTCAGTAAAGCTACACGAAAAAGATACCACTTATGATTTTAAGGCAATCGTGGGCAAAGCTGAAACACAAACGCCTGTGTTGAGCAGTAGTGTAACTCAAATTACTACCGGACCGGACCGCAAGGTTCCACAACATGTTTTTACGCAAACGCTCTTGCCACAGGCTATTAAAAACTCGGATTTTTTTGAGCACAATCATTATGAGATATACGATATCAAGGGAAAGCATATTGCAATAAACAGTTACAGGATAAGACAGATAAATAGTAATCCGGCGCATTATTTTGCCCGGCAGTCCAATGCTTGCGACAACTCTTTAGGCGCGCTGGTATTTCAATTCTCAAATAAATTCAATATTTATTTACACGACAGCCCCAATCAAGCACTTTTTGAGCGAGATCTAAGGGCGCTAAGTCATGGATGCATCCGGGTTCAGCAGGCGGAGAGACTGGCTGAATTGCTACTAAAGTACGATGGTTCAGAAAGTAAAATTCCCTTGATGCAGAAGTCGGTAAATGCCTATCAGAAAAGGAACTTCATACTGAGGAACCCGGTTCCGGTTAAGATCACATACCTCACTTGTGAGATCCAGGAAGGACTGCCGGTTTTTTACAAGGATATTTATCATTTGGATGAAACCCTGGAAAACCAGCTTTATGGAATGAGTGAGCCCAGCCTCGCCGATAATTTATGAAGTGAATTTTGTTAAGAATTATTATGGGGCGTATGTGTTGGGAATCCTGGAACGTGCAGTTCGGCGTGAGGAAATAAGCATTAGTGAGGTATCCAGAAGAATGAAGGTCTCTCGAAGGACTTTGTATAACTGGTTTGAACAGCGTACATTAGATATAAGTCTATTATCAGCTATAGGAAGGATCATCAACCATGATTTCAGCAAAGAGCTTGGTGAGGATTTGAGTTTCAGTGATGATCAACCTGGTAAGGTAGATAAAACGCATCTTAAATTGTCAGACCCCTCTCTTCCAGAAGAGCATGTGCATTACTGGATGCGGAAGTACATTGTTTTACTCGAGGAATATAATCAGCTCACCGATAAAATTGAACTTTAGCGTCAAACCGATCCTTCATCCCTCAGTCCAGTCTGTGGTTCAGCTAGAAGTTTTGAACTGGGTTGGTTCATTTTATCAGAATTCTCGTTTTTATATTATTAGTTTATGCAGCCAATTAAACGAACTGCCTGGCGAAATGATGAAAATGCGCTTGTCATCAGCAGGACCCTTTTACAGCAGATTAGTTCTTCAACTTGGTGATGCGACTAATGTCGATCAGGCATAGCTGATTGCCATTCTTTTCTATCAGGCCCTCTTCCTTAAAATCTGAAAGTGTTCTGCTTACTGTTTCCAGGGCAACTCCGGCCAGTTCAGCTAGCTCGTCTCTTGATATGTTTAACAGGATGGGAGAGGCTGAGGTCTTACTTAAACGCAATAGCACCTGTGCGATGCGTTTTCGTACCGAAAGGTAGGCCAGTTCTAATAGCTGTTCTTCTTTTTGGTGGATGTCTTTGGACAATATTTTGATAAACTGACGACTTACTTCCGGATATTTGTTCAATAAGTTTACAATAAGTTCCTTTGGCAATAAACAAACCGAAGTATGTTCCGTTGCCTCAGCAGTCTCAGTGTACGCTTCTTCAAGCAATAGCGAGTCCAGGCCGATGTAGTCGTCTGGTTTATATAAACTGGTGATCAATTGCCGACCATCAAGGGCTCGTTTGATCATTTTGATGCTGCCCTCCATAAGCAGGTATAATCCCTGAGGGCTGTCTCCTTCATAAAACAGCACCTGTTTTTTTTTTATGCGTTTGATTTTACGGCCGGCAATAAGCGCTTTAAGCTCGTTCATCCCATCTCCCGGGTTCAGCGATAGTCTCTCCAGGTGATTTAATGTACTGCGGTAGGCATCTTTCTGTTTTTGCCATTTGTTGATTCTGGTTTCTATTGCAGTGATTAATTCCATATCATCAAAAGGCTTGGTCAGGTAATCATCAGCACCCATTTCCATGGCCTTTCTGAAATCAATCCGTTCGGTCTTGGCGGTCAGGAAAATAAATGGTATTTCAGAGGTAGCACTGTTTTTGCCGAGTAAATACAACACTCCATATCCATCCAGTTCGGGCATCATAATGTCGCACAAAATAATATCAGGCTTATGCTGGCTGGCAAGCTCGATTCCTGCTTTTCCGTTATTAGCCTTAAGTGCTTTGTATCCGGATAGTTCCAGTATCTCCGCACAGCCTTCCCTGATATCGTTGTCGTCTTCGATGATCAATACAGTTTTCATGATTCCAGATGAAGGTAAAAAACTTAAAGTGTGACAGATGGTAAGTTAGGCAATTATTTTCCATTAACACAGATAAAAATTAAAATTTGTTCCGAAATCTACTTCACTTAAATGGATATATTGATATAAAGTAAGTACAGTATTTATTTGAGTTTATAATAATGTTTATCAATATCTTATTTTATTTATGTCATGTTCTGATTGAATCTTAGGTGCGAAAAATTTCCTGGTTTTTCCTGCTGTTGAGACGCAAATAGAAAAAAAAGAGCAAGCCTCTTGTAAATTACACCTTAAAACCGCACCCATTTTATCTTCATCAATCCGGGGCATTAATAAAAATCAATTTTCCCAGCTGTTAAGGGTATTTATCGTTTCGTGGGCTATTTCTTCCAAAGCTTCGGTGGTTAGAAATGCCTGATGTGGTGTAATCAGTACATTAGGCATCCTCATCAGTTCCGACAATAGCGGATCCCTGACCTGGTCTGCTTCATGATCTTCAAAAAATAAGCCATGCTCATTTTCATACACGTCAAGGCCTAAATAGCCGATTTTACCTCTTTTCAGCGCATCCAGGGCGTCTGTTGTTTTGATCAAACCTCCGCGTGCGGTATTGATGATCATCACTCCTGTTTTCATTTTTTCAATGCTCGTGCAGTCAATAATTTGTTTGGTCTGTTCATTTAACGGGATATGGAGGGAAATGACGTCAGCATTTTTATACAGAGCATCCAGGTCAACCATCTCAATGTCGGGTAAATTCTGCCCGGGGAGGATATCATATCCGATAATTTTGCACCCAAGTCCCTTGAAAATTGGTATTGCCGCCTTGCCGATGTGTCCCAGGCCAATCAAGCCTACTGTTTTTCCGTAGAAATTAAAGCCAATTAAGTTATTCAGGCTAAAGTTAAAATGTTGACATTGTTGGCTTGCCTGCACCAGATGACGGCTTAATGCAAGGGCAAGGGCGGCAGCATGTTCAGCAATCGCCTGGGGTGAGTAGGCCGGTATGTTTGCGATCTTTATTCCATATTTTTCTGCGGTGACCCTGTCAATATGATCTATTCCAACAGATCTGGTGGCAATGTACCTTATCCCTAAAGCTGCCAGCTTGTGAATAACAGGTGCGGTGACGTTATCATTGGTGAAGACGACCACTGCATCTGCCCCCTCGGCAAATGAGGTGGTTTCCGTACTCAATGTCCGTGTGGTAAAAACAAGGTCATGCCTTTGGTTATTGGCATGTAGCATCAGGGATTTCTCAACGGATTTTGTGCTGTAAAAAATTGCTTTCATGATTGGAAAAATTAAATGTATTGAGTTTGATAATTCAGGTGAATGAATTGTATCGCTATTTCTTCCTGAAAACCAGTAATGGAAGCTTGGAAACGGAAGAAAATTCAGCAGAAATACTGGATAAAAAGATTTTTTCAAAAATTGTTCTCCTTTGATTGCTGAACATAATTAATATTGACGGTTTGATGCTTTTTATATTTTTGTTGATGTTTGCGATCAATGTTTTTTCATAATCGAGGGTGTCGAAAACTGCACTAATGTGGTGTTTATTGAGTTTTTGGGTTAAAGTGTTGAAGGTCCGGGTGTCGGCAAGGTAATCCAGTGGGGTTTTAAGGTGCAACAGGGTCACTTTTGCATCGATCGAGGTGCTGAAGCTTGTTACTTTCTTTAGCTCATCGTCAAGATCAAACAAATCTGATGCGTAGCAGATACTGAGGATTTCGGTTCTTTTGTAGAATGGAGGAACAGCGATGACTGGAACTTCAGATTTTTTGATCAGGGTGGCTGTATTGGATCCAAGCAATCGACTGGTTTTGCCATTTCCATTCCTGCTGATGCAAATGTAATCGAAACTGTTTTCCTTCGCGAAGGTCATGATATTGTGGTCAGGATTTGCTCCCTGTTTTGCAACGCAATGCAAAGGTTCTGTGAAGGATAGCCTAAGCGATTTATATACACCGGCTATAAACCTGCGCAGTTTCTTGTTGATTTTCGCAAATTCGCTGTTTTCAAAGGAATTGAAAACCCTCTCACTCCATCTGCTTGGTCTTGGGACCAGGTAGGAATGGAAAAATGTGATCTGGCAGTCACTTTGCATGGCAAAACGCAATGCCCCCTTTGAGTTTGTGGAGAAATCTGTTGTCACAAGAATCTTTTTCATCATCTGTAATTATGTGGTATGCAGTTCAAACCTAACTTGATTTTCTGGATCAGCCGGTGATCAACATCAGCGGTTCCGGTGATCTTTGTCATGTATTTTTTTTTATGGATTATGAAACTTTGAGCTGGAAATAAGCCTCATCTTAATATAAAATATCATGAAAACTACCTATCTCAATAATGACGCTGCACAATACTGGTGGCTGATGTTTTGTTCCGGAGTATTATTTATAGGACTGGGAATCTGGATGCTTGCCGCCCCAGTCTCGTCTTATCTTTCCCTAAGCCTGTTGTTTGCCTTCGGGATGATTTTTGCCGGGATTTTTGAAGTGACCTTTTCGGTAAGTAACCACAAAAGGCTTCATGGCTGGGGCTGGACTTTGAGTGGGGGGCTGATTGACATTTTCCTTGGAGGCTATCTTTTAAATCTTCCGTTACTGACCATGGTGATCATGCCGGTAATCATTGGCTTATGGATGCTCTTCAGGGGATTTATGGCCATAAGCAGTTCTATTGAACTTCGTGCCTATGGAGTACTGGACTGGGCCTGGCTTTTGCTGACAGGTATCCTGATTGTCGTTTTGTCGGTATTGATTATTGCAGATCCTCTTTTTGGCGCCATCAACATTGTCGTTTGGACCGCTTTCGCGTTCTTATTGTCGGGAATATTCAGAATACTGTTATCCCTGCAGCTCAGGAGTCTGGCCAGAAATCTCTATTGAATCTTCCTTGCTCCAGGAATCATTGACAACCGGTAAATATTAAAATACAGCTGACATGAGCAAATCCGAGATCGTCTTTCTTGACGGAGCGCAATCCAGGTGGAAAGAGTTTATCTTCACCTTAAAAACCATGAGGGAGTTTATTCGCGGATTCAGGAAGCTTCATTTTCTGGGGCCCTGTATTACCGTATTTGGATCTGCCCGTTTCAAAGAAGGACATCCTTATTATGAGCTGACCAGAAAGGCTGGGGCAGCATTTGCGTCACTTGGTTTTACGATCCTTACAGGTGGCGGCCCGGGTTTGATGGAGGCAGCAAACAGAGGAGCCAAAGATGTTAACGGCCGTTCAGTGGGCTGCAATATCGAACTTCCTTCCGAGCAGAAACCAAATCAATATCTGGATAAATGGGTTTACATCAATCATTTTTTTATCAGGAAGGTTTTGCTGGTGAAATATTCCTTTGCTTTTGTGGTTATGCCGGGAGGCTTTGGCACTCTGGATGAATTCTTTGAAGCGCTGACCCTGATCCAGACCCGTAAGATCAGTAATTTCCCGATCATCATCTTTGGCAAAGAATTTCACCAGGAACTGATCGCTTATATATTGCGTTTGCAAAAGGAGGGAACCGTGACAAGGGGAGACACAGAACTGTTTCTGGTTACCGACAGTATTGAGGAAGCTGTTGATTTAATTCGGGAAAAAAGCATCAAACAATATGGGTTAAAACCCAGACAGAAACCACATCCTTTTCAATGGCTTTTTGAGCATAGCTAGCAGGCCTCCTCCAGTGCCGATAATCATGCTTAAAGATGATGATTGTCACTATTTAAATTGCTGTTACTTAGCATCTTTGAAGCGTAATCGGGTATTTGAACACAAAATTGTAATCCCATGAAAAAGATCTTAATCCCAACTGATTTTTCCAGCTCAGCTAAAAATGCGGCCAATTATGCAATGCATCTTGCAAAACAGATGAAAGCCAATGTCAAATTGTGTAACGTGGTCATGGTTCCCCTGGAAGTTCCCTTGGCAGCACATGTTTCAGCCCCGTTAATCACATTTGAGAGTCTGGAGTATGAAGTTGAGCAGGAGTTGAAACGTTATGTCAAAAAACTAAAGGAAAGAGATGAGCAGGAAACAGCTCCCGACAGCTTCCACCCTTTGATTGAATATGCCGTGGGCATAGGCAGCGTGGCAGATGCGGTAACAAATTTTGCAGCCGACCGTGAAATAAGTCTAACGGTCATGGGCATGTCCGGGGCAGGAGGAATAGGGAAATTTCTAATAGGAAGCAGCAGCAGGGCGATGGTTGAGGCCACTAAAACGCCTCTTCTGCTGATTCCCGATGAGGCCAGATTTTTGGGCATCCGTAAGATTGCCTTTGCAACAGACCTGAGTAAAACCGATATCGGCATCATCCACACGTTAGCCGGCTTTGCACGGATGTTTAATGCTGAAATTCTGATTGTCCATATCAGCGAGAAAGTTCCTGATGAGGGTATTGAGCAGCGGAATAAAATAAATGTATTCTTAAATGAGGTGACCAACAAAGTCAATTATCATAAGATTTATTATCAGCACGTGCTGGATTCGGAGGTGGACAATGGTTTAGACTGGCTGGCCGAATATGGCCAGATGCAGGTGCTGGCCATGGTCCATCGTCAACACAACGTGCTTCATAAACTGTTCAGGGGCAGCTATACCCAAAGACTCAAAAAGAGAATCTCTATCCCCTTAATGGTATTTCTCCCTGATTGCGGAAACAAACCGCTATAGCAGTTTTCTATCCTGTATCTATTTATTTTTTGTAATATGAAAAAGATCTTAATTCCAACAGATTTCTCGGTTCCGGCCGAAAACGCTGCGCGCTACGGCCTGGAACTTGCCAAAGGCCTCAAAGCAGATGTATTGCTTTGCAATGCGATTAAAGTACCTGCGGACGCACCTATGGCCGCGCAGGTCGCATGGCCTTTAATGGACTATGCCGATTTAAAAAGGGAAGTTACCGGCGATCTGGATGAAATGGTTAAAATGCTGACCGATTTGTCCTGCTCCCCTGAAGAGGAGCATTGCCCTGACTTGAGCTATGAGGCAAGTGCAGGAACGGTTTGTGAAGTGGTCTCATCCCTGGTTAAGCACAGAAAAATAGACCTGGTGGTGATGGGGATAGCTGGTGCGGGTGGGCTTACCCAGTTCCTGCTGGGGAGCAATAGTAAGGAGATGATTGAAAAGGCGGAAAGCCCCGTGTTATTTGTGCCTTTTGAGGCGAGTTTTAAAAAGCTTCGCAAAATCGCTTTCGCGACGGATTTCGGAGAACAGGATATCGTTTCACTGCAATTTATCGCAGAACTTGCACAGGCATTTGAAGCGCAGATCACCATTGTTCATATTACCGATAAGGAGGTGACTCCCGATGGTAAACTGCAAAATAAGATAGATGCCTTCCTGGATCGTGCGGCCTTGACTATAAATTATCCTCATATTAAGTTTGAATATGTCTGGAACATAGACATTGACAATGGACTGGAATGGCTTGCCGAACAGGAGCATATGGATATGATCGCCCTATGTCATCGCCGCCATAGCTTGCTTCAACGAATCTTCAGGGGGAGCCATACACAGAAGTTTTCCAGACATACTAAAATTCCACTGTTGGTATTTTCACAGAAACAGTAATTAACAGGGGGGGCTTACCACTGAGTTCATCTGTGATCAGCATCAATGCATCAGCTGACGACCGTCATACTTGCTCCAGTCTCAGCTGCTTAAATTTGATAACCAAATCATTCAATTATGCAGACCGCGGTAAAACTAGCTACACGCTTGAATAATTATCATTCTTCAGCTAACAGCTGGGCTCAAGACCTTGAGTTTTTTAAGGTTGAAGGTGTTTTCTTCCGCCGTTTACTGGCTGCCTATTTCGTACGCTTGTCTGGAGCCCGATTTACTCAACAACTCAGTGCGTTAGAAACTGAACTCGGGGAAATAGAAAATAACCGTTATGAACTGGATAGACTGCTTAGTGAACACCTCAGTCAGATAGAATTGATCTCAGAGGATGCGATCCTGGAAAACCCTCAGGACCTGGAAGCAATGCACATCCGGCTGGGACGGCTGATAACCGAGTTGACCCATAAATTCCGCCATACCAAAAGAGTACTTTTCGCGCTTGTGGAAGAAGTCGTTAAAGATGATGAATTATTTGAATTGTAATGCTTAACCTTTCATACATTAAATAATAGCCACATGAGCACATTATTGCTTTTTGATCAGCATGTATTCTCCCTTCACCTAGCCCTTAGAGATATCTTATTAAGTGTTTACCGGAAAACTACCGGTGAGTAAATTCATAATTAAATTCTATCATGATGAACTACATCAAAAAATTTAGTGAGATCGGCATTAATGATATTGCCGAGGTTGGCGGAAAGAACGCCTCTCTGGGAGAAATGTTCAGTCATTTAACACCAAAAGGTATATTAATACCTAAGGGGTTTGCCGTTACTGCTGCTGCCTATAAATATTTTGTCAGCTGCAATGGTTTTGAACTCCCACTTGCTGCGCTGATGAAAGAACTGGACAGACAGGGGTATACCAACCTGGCAGAAATTGGAAAGCAGGCCAGGAACCTGTTGATGTCCGGCAGAATGACCAATGACCTTGGAATGTCGATAATCGGAGCTTACGATGCGATGTTTGATGATGGTGTACAGGAGGTTGCCGTGCGCAGCAGCGCGACGGCAGAAGACTTACCTGAGGCGAGCTTTGCAGGTCTTCATGAGTCCTATTTAAACGTTCGCGGAAGCTATGCCCTGTTATATGCGGTCAAGCAATGTTTTGCATCTTTATACACCGACAGGGCAATAAAATACAGGGAGGATAAAGGCTTTGATCATCATAAAGTATTTCTTTCTGTTGGGATACAGGAGATGATCCGCTCAGATATTGGGTGTTCAGGTGTTGGTTTCACTTTGGAGCCGGAATCCGGATTTAAAGAGGTGGTACATATTGCAGGCGTTTGGGGTCTGGGTGAAAATATCGTTCAGGGAACAGTTACACCTGATGAGTTCCTGGTTTTTAAACCTACCCTTGAGCAGGGTTTTAAGGCAATTATTCAAAAAAACATGGGCAGTAAGAACCAGATGATGGTTTACGCGGATCAGGAGGATGAAGTAAATGCAACGATCAATAAGCTGACTCCCCTGGAGCTGCAAAATAAGTTTGTCCTGGAGGATCAGGAAATCGAAAAGTTAGCGAAATGGGCCATCATTATTGAAAGACATTATCAGAAGGCTATGGATTTTGAATGGGCAAAAGATGGTATCGGCCAGCAACTTTACATCATTCAGGCACGCCCGGAGACCGTACATTCACAGAAAAAGAGACTGCAGCTGACCTCTTACCATTTAGCTCAAAAGGGGATCCTTGTGTGCACCGGAGAGGCAATTGGTAGCCGTATTGTGTCCGGCCCGGCGAGAATTCTGAGTTCTCCCCTGCAGGCGGCAAAACTTAATCCGGGAGATATTTTAGTGACAGATACCACTAGTCCTGACTGGGATCCGATCCTGAAGAAAGTAGCAGGAATGGTAACCAACAGGGGCGGAAGGACCAGTCATGCGGCAATTATTGCTAGGGAGTTGGGAGCAGCTGCAATAGTGGGCGCTACAAATGCCACTACTACGATTACTGACGGGGAGATTATTACCCTGAATTGTGCTGATGGCAAGACAGGATTTGTTTATCAGGGTAAAGCAGAATGGACCGAATCTGTAACTGACCTTGAGGATATCCGAATTCCGCAAACACCAAAGGTACAGTTGATTGTCGCAGATCCGGAACGGGCGTTCGAGCTGTCTTTTTACCCCAATGATGGTGTGGGTTTGCTTAGAATGGAGTTTATCATCAGCAATCTGATAAAGATTCATCCGATGGCCCTTGTGCATCCTGAAAAGATAAGCAATGAAAAGGATAGGGCAGATATGGAACTGATTACGCTGCAGCACCCTGATAAAAAAGCATTTTTTGTGGATAAGCTTTCCAAAGGAGTGGCCACAATTGCCGCTGCTTTTTTTCCGAAGGAAGTCATTGTGAGGATGAGTGACTTTAAGTCCAATGAGTACGCAGGTCTTATTGCCGGCCAGGACTTTGAACCGGTTGAAGAGAATCCGATGATTGGCTTCCGCGGTGCTTCCAGGTATTACCATGAGCGTTACCGTGAAGGATTTCAACTGGAATGTGAAGCCATGCGGATGGTACGAAATGAAATGGGTTTTACCAATGTGAAATTAATGATTCCTTTTTGCCGTACTGTGGAAGAAGGGAGGAAAGTGATCGACCTGATGAAAGAATTTGGCCTGATACAAGGAGACCATGGTCTTGAAGTCTTTGTAATGGCAGAGATACCGGCCAATGTGCTGATGGCCGAGGAATTTGCTGCAATATTTGATGGTTTCTCCATTGGGTCAAATGATTTAACCCAATTGACTTTAGGGATTGATAGGGATTCTGCTCTGGTAGCTGACCTGTTCGATGAACAAAATGCTGCAGTTCAGTTGCTAATTGCCCAGATGATTAACCAGGGTAAAATATGCGGCAGGAAAGTAGGAATTTGTGGTCAGGCGCCCAGTGATTCTGCGTCTTTTGCGCGTTTGCTGGTCAGACATGGTATTGACAGCATTTCGTTTAATGCCGATGCACTCATCGCCGGGATAGCCAATATAAATGGAGTATTTTCCCCGCAGCTCAGTCCTTCACCTTCATGATGCCCAGGTAGGTGGGTTCTGCATGTTCATTTGCCGATCGGCTGAGTCCGGCTGACAGACGAGGATTTCTAGCTGATTTGCAAGTGCCGGTTCAACATATTTAAGACACGCCAGCCTTGCAGCCGGCATCCCTGATCATGCAATATAGACGTTCTACGTCTGTCAAATGACATAGTTCAGTTCCAGGGTTTAATGTAGCAGCCGTCCCGCAGGCGACACCGTATTGCGCGGATTCAACCATGTTTTTCTGTTTATAAAGTCCCATGATGACTCCCGCCAGCATACTGTCACCAGCACCAACGGTGCTTTGCACCTTAACTTGCGGAGGAAAAATTCTAACTTTGGTATCACCGGTGACCAGCATTGCGCCATCGGGGCCAAGGGAGGTAATGATCACTTCACATTTATATTTGCCGATAAGTGTTTTAGATGCCTGTTCCACCTGCGTTATACTAAGTGTTTCTTCGTTTACCAATGAGGCCAGTTCCTTCAGATTTGGCTTGATCAGAAAAACACCGGCCTGCAGTGCATACCTGAGTGCCTGACCGGAAGTGTCGACAATAAGTTTTGCTTTTTTTGCCCTGGTGATTTCAGCGAGTTTGCCGAAGATGGTTGCCGGAACGCCGGCAGGGAGGCTTCCACTGACAATCAGGTACTGGAAGTCTGCTGATTGCTCAATTGCTTTCAGGCAACGATTGCATTCGGCAGCGCTGACCATGGCTCCGGGCATCCCAAAACGGTATTGCTTTTGGGTGCTTTCTTCTTTGATCACCAGATTTTCCCTCGTCAGGCTGATCGTTTGGATAGGAACGGTTGTTATGTTTTCCTTGCACAGCATCTGGGTGAAAAATCTCCCGGGATAACCGCCTGCCAAATAGATGGCTGTTGCATTTCCGCCAAGTCTTTTGATTGCTCTGGCAACATTTATTCCACCTCCCCCTGGCTCATAAACGGGAGTAGAACAGCTCAATTTCTTTTCCGGAATCAATGTGGCTACCGATGCGCTCTTATCAATGGCAGGAGAGAAGGTCAGGGTGATGATCTTATTATCAGGCATAATTGTAATCGCTTAGTAATTGCTTTAGCTGGATCCGTCCCAGATGAATTCTTGTTTTTACGGTTCCTATCGGAACTCCTGTCTGACTGGCAATTTCACAATACTTGTAGCCAAGGCTGAAGAGCTTAATTGGAAGATAGAGTTTTTGCGAAAGTTTTTTCATCGCCTGACTAATGTCCTGCTGGATGAATCTACTCTCACCCATATTTTGGGAGGACGCCCGATGGAGAGCAGATGCGCTGATCTCTTCAATAAAATTGAATGTTGCCTGTTTCAGGAGGTTTTTTTTGTAGTTGTTACGATAGGTATTTCTCATGATTACAAATAGCCATGCCTTCAGACTGGTCCCGTTCTGAAATTGCTGATAATATCGCAGGGCTTTAATCAAAGTATCCTGAACCAGATCGTTGATGGTTTGGTGGTCTGAAGTAAACTGCCGGGCAAATTTCCGTAGTGAAGAAATTTCTTTAGTCAGTTGCCCGCTGAATGCTGAACTGCTTTGAATGGCTATTGGCTGCATGGTATGATTGGGTTTAATGAATGTAAATTTCAGGTTCCGGAATTTTATATCCCATGAGTTGACGCACATTAAATCGTGATTTAAATCATCCGATCAGGTGCCCGCAGTCATGGGTGTTGAAAAAAAATCAACCCATCTTTACCTTGTCTAATTGATATGGTCATGAATGAAATAATCCTTCAATCGCTTGGGGCTGCCCAGACAGTCACCGGCTCAAAACATTTACTGAAAACTCCAGAGCTGACAATACTTGTAGATTGCGGACTGTTCCAGGGTGTCAAATCATTACGTGAACAAAACTGGACTGCCTTGGGTATCGAAGCCTGGGAAATTGATCTGATCATTCTGACCCACGCGCACCTTGATCATTGCGGATATATCCCACTGCTGGTAAGACAGGGCTTTAAGGGAGAAATTTATATGACAGCGCCTACCAGCGAGCTGACACAGCTCATTCTCCTTGATAGTGCCAAAATACAGCAGGAGGATGCAGAAAATGCCAATAAGCACCATTATACAAAACATCATCCGGCCAAACCGCTTTATACGGTTGAAGATGCAAAAGCATCATTCAGATTTTTTACGGTTCGGGATCCCAATATTTTTGTCCGTTTAAGCGACCACATCCATTTTCAGTTTAAAACCTGCGGTCATATTCTGGGTGCCTGTTCGGTCGAATTGAACTGCTTTGGAAAGAAAATCATCTTTTCGGGTGATATCGGACGCCCGCAAAGCGCGATCCTCAATCCACCGGATTATTTTACCGAGGCAGACTATATTGTTATGGAATCCACATACGGAGACCGGCTTCACGGAACGAATGACCCTTGCCAGGAGCTCGCGGCAATAATCAACGATACCATTGCCCGCAAAGGCAATGTGCTGATCCCAAGTTTTGCAGTCGGCCGGGCACAGGAACTGATCTACCTGTTGAATAGTTTAAAGAAACAGGGAAAAATTCCTTTAAACCTGCCCATAATCATGGATAGCCCGATGGCTGCAGCTGCCACAGGTATTTCATTAACTTATGCAGAGGATTACATGAAGATTGGCAGAGCAGAATTTCAACAGATGAACAACCACATCACCATCAATCAGGATTACAGCAATACTGTAGGCTTCATTAAGGATAAAAGCAGTAAAATAGTGATTGCTGCCAGTGGCATGTTAACCGGTGGAAGAGTCCTGCAATATCTGGAACATTACCTTGAAGACAACAGAAATACCATTCTGATCATTGGTTTTCAGGCCGAAGGAACACGCGGGCGTGCTTTGTTGAACCATACGCATGAAGTTAAAATTCATGGAAAGTATTATCCTGTTAAGGCCAGGGTGCAGGAGCTGGAGGGATTATCCGCGCACGCAGATCAATCCGAACTGATGGCCTGGATCAGAAAATTCAAAAAAGCACCTGCACAGATTATGCTGGTTCATGGGGAGCCTTGTGCTCAGGAAGCCTTGAGGGTTAAAATCCAGACCGAACTGAGTATTCCGGTGAAAGTTATGACCCCGAATGAAGATGTATTGCTATTTAGCTGTGACCATTTTGTGGTTACAGCTGCCCATGATTCCAAAAATTAAAGATTTACGCATCGCTCAAGGAGTATTTGCCGATATCTTATTGGAATTAACTGGGGTCGTTTTTTGCAATTCCTCAGGCGATATCAATCTGTTTTTCCAGGTAGACATCCTGTATGGCATTCAGCAGTTCAACACCTTCCGGGAATGGTCTTTGAAAGGCTTTTCTGCCAGCAATAACCCCGGTTCCGCCTGCCCGCTTGTTGATCACTGCGGTTCGAAGTGCGTCTTTGAAATCGTCTTTGCCATTTGAGGGGCCTCCAGAGTTGATCAATCCGATTCGTCCTGAGTAACAATTCAAAACCTGATAGCGGCAAAGATCAATTGGGTGGGCTGTACACAGCTGGCTGTACATTTCTTTGGTATATTTACCGAAAGTCTTACCATAACGGTTAAGGGCTTCATAGCCCCCGTTGTTTTCAGGCAGCTTCTGTTTGATCAGATCAGCCTGCAGGCTGACCCCAAGATAGTTGGCCTGTCCGGTCAGATCAGCCGAAGTATGGTAATCCACCTCATCCTCCACGAAGTTCTCGTTTCGCAAGTAACACCATAATATGGTTGCCATACCCAGTTCATGAGCCTGCTCAAAAGCATTGGACACTGCGATAAGCTGCCGGGAAAACTCTTTGGATCCAAAATAGATGGTGGCTCCAATGCCAACAGCCCCGGTATTCCATGCGTTTTTTACGGAGGCATACATGATCTGGTCATGCTTATTGGGACAGCTCAGCAATTCGTTGTGATTGATCTTTGCGATCATCGGGATTTTGTGGGCGTATTTCCTTCCTATAATGGCAAGGTTACCCACGGTAGTTGCCACTGCATTGCAGCCACCTTCAATGGCCAGCCTGACAATGTTTTCCGGATCAAAATACATCCGGTTTGCACTGAATGAGGCGCCAGCACTGTGCTCTATACCCTGATCTACCGGTAATATGGACAGGTACCCTGTGCCGGAAAGCCTCCCTGAATTATAAATGGTTTCAAGACTTCGTAGTGTCTGATTGCTCCTTGCCGAGGCGAGAAGAATCCGATCTATATAATCTGGCCCGGGAAGATTTAGGGTTTGCTTAGTAACGGCTTGGCACTGGTAAGTAAAAAGATTTTCATCGGTTCCAACCAGATCAGTGATTTGACGGTAATTCATGGCGGTATAGTTTGTGATTCATTTGATTTTTGAAGGCAGCACCATTAAAGGTAAAACCAATTTTTTAGCTAACTTTTGCGTTTGACTACCGGTTAGAATTTCATTAATGAAATTGCGGTCCCGGTGCACAATACTCAGCAGTCCGTTTTTGCCATTTTTCCTGCAAAGCTTTTCTAAACCTTTTACAATCGAATGGTCGACCACCGATTGGAAGGAGATCTTGGGATAATGACATTCTTTTACAAGTGCAGTGCGGAACTGTTCCTTTTTAAGATCTTTTTCCAGACATGGGCTTTCGTTACGAACATTCATCAGAATGATTTCCGCCTGCAAACTCGCCGCAAATTCTGCCAGTCGGTTAAGTGCAGGAATTTCCGCAATATTTAAATCGGTGGCAAAGGCGATCCATTTGATCTTACCTACATTTTCTTCGGGTGATACCAATAACAGCGGTACTGAGCCAGCATCCACCATGTATCTGGTGTGATTGCCTAGCAACAAGTGCCTCAGGCCGCTGCTGGCATGGGTTCCCATGATGATCAGGTCTATCTGTCTTTTCGAGATCACATCGTCAATCTCTTCGGTAAGCACACCTGTTTGACACAAGTAACTGACAGGAGGATGAAATCCTTTACTATGATCCTGGTGCTCCAGTTGCTTTTTTAATCTTTTGAGCCCCTCAATGCTTTCTTCTTCAATCCGGCTGTATTGTTCGATAGGAAGTAGTATAGATTCGTACTGAGGGATTTCGGCAGGTACGTTAACCACATTGCAAAGGATCACTTCAGCTTCCAGCATTTTTGCAAAGTCATATCCAAATGCTACCGCATGGTTGGCCGTAGCGGAAAAATCAGTCAGCAATAATAATGTTTTCATAATCGGTATATTGATAAGCAAAGACAATTCTGTTAAGCAAATTTCAGGGAAAAGGAACACCCGGGAGGTGATCATGGTCATCAAGCAGGATGATATTAAACATGATATTTTTGCTCTTTGTTAATGTTGTCAGTAATCACTTGCTTAAATCAGTATGATCAACCCCAGTGCCGCAGCTCCCATGATGATAAAGGTCATCCATAAAAGGATTTTAGACAACCTGCCACTTTTATATTCCCCCATGATTGCATCACTGGCGGCAATTTTTATAATTAAAAAAAGCAGGGGAACGGCTGCAATCCCGTTTATAACTGCAGTGTAAATAAGCGCTTTTACAGGATCAATGCCGATGAAGTTCATGGTTAATCCGATCAGGGTAGAGATGATGATAATGCCATAGAATCCGGGGGCCTTGTTTACTTTTAGATTCAGGCTGGCCTTCCAGTTGAATGCTTCTGATACTGCGTAGGCAGCTGAACCTGATAACACCGGAACTGCCAATAATCCCAGGCCAATGATCCCCACTGAAAATATTAATTTAGATAAATAACCGGCATTTGGAAAGGAGTCAACCAGTGGTTCTAATGCCCTGGCAGCATCAGCGGCGTTTTTAATGTCTCTCACACCACTGTTGTGTAAAACTGTTGCAGCCACCAGCAGTATGCACCAGCTCGTAAATTCAGAAATGATCATTCCTATGGTATTGTCCTTTCGCATCGCATGAATCAGGTTCCAGCTTATTTTGTGTTTTTCATTTCTTATTCTTCCATTTTCATGCACTTCCTCAACTTCCTGTGAAGCCTCCCAAAAGAACATATAGGGGGTAATTGTTGTACCAAATACGCCGGTAATGATGAACAGGAATGAAAAGTTGAATTCAAAGTGTGGAATTACTGTGGCCCAGAGTACCGTCTGCCATGGCTGATCAATGATAAAAACGGTAACAGGGTAGGCCAGCAGGGTGAGCGCAAGCCATTTTAATATCCTGGAATAGACATGGTAACTGGTATAGATTTCAAGTAGTAGAATGGTTCCTGTAAAGGTGAAGGTGAGCACGACAAATGGTAAGGGGATAAGCAGTTGTGCTGCGGCTGCCATTGCACCGATATCCGCCCCGATGTTAATGGTATTGGCTACCACCACCAGGCCCACCATAAAATAAAGCACCGGGCGGCTGTAGTGCTGTCTGACAACAGCTGCTATTCCCTTACCCGTAACCAGTCCGATACGGGCACATGATTCCTGCACAGCGGTCATGAATGGCAGCATATACAACGCTGTCCAGAGCTGACCGTAACCAAATTGCGCCCCTGTCTGCGCATATGTAGCAATGCCAGATGGGTCGTCATCCGCTGCACCAGTGGTTAACCCGGGACCAAGTACGCTGAGCCATTTCCATCTTTTCTTTAATTTGTTTTTATTCATATACGATTCGCTCATTACATTCTGGTAACAATCTTGCTCACGAGTTATGCGATAAAAATACCTGTTGTTAGTTTTGGGAAACGTGACCAATATCATTTCTATTTATGATGTTGTCCGGAAAAAACTGTGTTTATTTTACTTATGATGCTTTTAATTTGTTTATCCCGTGGTTTTTTATTTGTAACGGCGCATTATACGTATGACATGAAATCGGAAATAGTCATAAAACAAGCTAATTGTTAAGAGTGTAATAGGCAATAGAAAAGCATTAAATTGATGCCGCATGAATAAAAAGGTGCCTATGATTCCGCCAAAGAGAAAAGCGGTAATGATAACTGTTCTTAGGAAGATACGCCGCTTTAATCTTATTGCTAGTTTCAATCGCTGGCTTACAGCCGTTGCGAGGTCTGTTCCCAGATCTGTGAACATTCCGGTGAGATGGGTGGTTCTGACCACTGACCCCGAAATCACCGAGACCAGGGCGTTCTGCATACCCATAGCAAATAATAAACTTCCGGCAAAATATTCTTTTTGGTGCATTGAGCCATTATAAGTATGCCCCGAGATGGTAACAGTTGCTAATATCAGTATAATGATGACTATTGGGAGTGAGTACGCCGATGGCTTTTCCTTTCCGACAGTTTCTATGCATATGCCGGATGTAAATGCCCCTGTTATAAATAAAAATAACCAGAGGGCAACAATCCCGGCCTGTCTAAAATGTGTTTCCACAAGATTAACAGCAAATAATGCTGCATGCCCAGTGACATTTGTTGTTAACACATTGAACGCAAGAAAGCCGGCACCATTTATAAATCCTGCATTGATGCATAGCAATACTGCAAGCCTGAGGTTATGTCTAAAACTTCGCTTTTGTCCTGTATGTCTCAGCATTTCTTTTGAAATTCATTAACGTTTATAGCCTTAATAACCTTTTTAGCATCTTATTTCCTATTAGAGCATCTCAGGAGTTTTTCAATCTCCTGTATCCAGATTTTCCGACCCTGAGTGCTGATGATTCCCTAGGATTTAAATTCTTTCAACAGCCTGATTAGGTTTTCTTTGGCAATCCCTGCTAACCCACAAGATCTCTTCTGGATATATTGATTATATTTTGCTCTCCATAAAAAAGGCCGATTTCGATTTTTTCCTGAAAACTATAATCATCTTTCTAGCAGGAAAAAATTATTCAAATACATAATGCTTACAAAGTTAGCATAAAATGGGAAAACAGCTCCATCGAGTACTTGTCAAGTCCCTTGGGGAGAGTTTCTCTATCCTGATTTCCAATTTGCTGAAGCATTCAGATACAGGCAGACCATGTACTGCTGCTGCCCTGGGAATATTCAGTATCAAAGCCTCCATCTGTGCATAATTTTGCATACCCGAGATTTGGTAAATCAAGGCCTCTACCATTTCATTTATTGTCAATTTCATATTAATGGAACTAATCATTTTTTGATGTTCATTTTAAGGTAATTGCTGAAGTTGCTTAAATAGCTGATAATTGGAGGGAATATTCACTTCATTTCCATGTTAGGTTACCAGTTCCCGCTTGTTTTTCTCTACAGAGACCCGTAAAAGTAATTGATATAATAGTTGCATAATCTTGCAGAATATTGGACATTAATGCAATCTCATGGAGATCGCTGGGCTGTGATTTTACTGTCTGGTTTTTCACTTAAAAGAACTGCAGAAGTAATTACTTCCTTTCTGATCTAATACATTGGGGAGGGCTTTCATATTTTTAGGGAAAGATGGCTGTAGTAAAGTTCGTTGAAATATTGTTTTTTCGGAATTAGTACGATGTTCATTCTTGTTAAGGCGAATTTAGGCTGCAGAATCAGGTGTGTCTCCTCTTCTGATATAATCAGGTTCAGGAATTTTATCTTTATCTTAGTGAGGTAACTTATTTTTAATAATGCCGTAAAGGTAAGTTCCACTTAGGGCGCCCAATACGACAATGATCATAGCCCAGTATCCATATCCGATATTTACAAACATTGGTCCCGGGCAGGCACCGGTTAACGCCCAGCCCAACCCAAAAATTGAACCTCCGATCAGGTAACGCGACCAGCTTTTGTCCTTGTCATGCAAGACGATCGGTTGGCCCTGAATATTCCTGAGTTTAGTTTTTTTGATGAGGTATACGGCAAGCATACCGAGAATTACTGCCGTTCCGATAATTCCGTACATATGGAAGGACTGAAAACGGAACATCTCCTGAATTCTGTACCAGGAAATGGCCTCAGATTTTGCCATTACGATACCAAATAGTATTCCTGTCAGTATAAACTTTACTCCTTTCATGTTTCTAAAATATTAATGGTAATAAAAAATGTGTCATCACTAAGCCCCCGGTAAAGAAGCCAATTACGGCAAGTAAGGAGGGAAGTTGTAAGTTTGATAAACCGCTGATCGCATGTCCGGAGGTACAACCGCCGGCATAGCGGGACCCAAAGCCGACTAAAGCTCCACCGGCCAGCAAGATCACTATTCCCTTAGGAGAACTAATGAGCTGATATCCGAACAGCTGTGATGGATTCAATTGTCCATCAAAAATAATGTTCAGCTCTGCCAGATCATCAATTGTGGATTGCGATAAAGCCATGGGGATCTCGCTCTTGAGTAAGGTCGCTGCAATAACACCGCCAAGAACAGCGCCAAGGAGAAACAGCAGGTTCCATTTTTGAGTCTTCCAGTCAAAGTCAAAAAACTGGTGTCTTTTGCCCGCACCGGCAAGGGTGCACAGGGTTCTTAAATTAGATGAAAAGCCGAAGGATTTTCCGAAAATAAGCAGCAAAACCATAATAAAGGCAATGGCAGCCCCTGAGGTATACCAAGGCCAGGGTTGTCTTAATAGTTCCAGCATAACAGTTTATGGATTGGTCATTTTACTTGGACAAACATAATCGGATAGTTGAAGCTTGCCCGATTCTTTCAAGGCCTTAAAGCCACCTTTGATATCGATAAGGTTCTCAAAACCACGGGCACGCAGAATGGAGTTGAAAATCATTGATCGGTATCCGCCGGCACAATGCACGTAATAGATTCTATCCTTGTCAATTTTTGGCATGTGCTCATTGATGTAGTCTAATGGTACATTTATAGCATTCAGTAAATGCTCAGAAAAGTATTCCGATTCCTTGCGGACATCCAGGATATTTAAATTCCCCGATTTTTCTCTTCGGTCGGCCAATTGCTCTGCTGTTATGGAGATGATTTCGTCTGTTTCTCTGCCACTTTTAATCCAGGCATCAATTCCACCTTTAAGGAAACCGATGGCATGATCATAACCCACTCTTGACAACCTGGTCACCACTTCTTCTTCTCGTCCCTCATCCGCAATTAACAGAATCGGTTGCTGTATATCCGGTATCAATGCACCCACCCATGGGGCAAAACTGCCATCGATACCAATGTTAATTGAATTGGGGATAAATGCTTTTGCGAACAATTGGGCATCTCTGGTATCCAACAGTAATGCGCCGGTTTCATTTGCCATCAATTCGAAAGCATCGGGTGTTAATGCATGCGTGCCTTTTTCCAGTACTGCAGTAAAGCTGTCGTATCCTTCTCTGTTCATTTTCACATTCAACGGGAAATAAGCTGGAGGTGGGGTCAGCCCTTCTGTCACCTCTTTAATGAATTCTTCTCTTGTCATATCGGCCCTGAGTGCATAATTAGTCAATTTCTGGTGTCCTAAGGTATCAGTAGTTTCTTTGCTCATATTTTTACCACAGGCAGAGCCGGCGCCATGGGCAGGATAAACAATAAGATCATCGCTCAAAGGCATTACCTTTTGACGCAGTGAATCAAATAATATCCCTGCAAGCTCTTCCTGGGTCATGTGTGCTGCTTTTTGTGCAAGGTCAGGACGGCCGACATCGCCTATAAATAGCGTATCGCCTGAAAATAATGCGATTTCCTTTCCGTGTTCATCTATAAGCAGGTAGGAGGTGGACTCCATGGTATGGCCTGGAGTATGCAAAACCTTAATCGTGAGTTTTCCCAGCTTAAAAAGCTCGCCGTCTTTTGCAATATGCGCCTCGAAAGTCGGATTGGCATTCGGGCCATAAATAATCAGTGCCCCGGTTTGTTTAGACAGATCTACATGGCCCGAAACAAAATCAGCGTGAAAATGTGTTTCAAATACATATTTAATGGTGGCATTATTACCTGCGGCTTTTTCGATATAAGGAGCGACTTCTCTTAAAGGATCGATAATGGCAGCCTCATTACCTGATTGAATGTAATAGGCACCTTGTGCCAAACATCCGGTATAAATCTGTTCAATAATCATGTTCTTTTTTTAATTCTTTTGTATACATCAAATTTCGGCAGAAAGTGAGCGCCAAACGGTGACTAAAATCACCCAACTCTTGTTATTTTAAAAATTCTTTTAAAATGATATAAATGCCCATGAACAGGACAAACCAGCCGAACGCTTTTTTGAGTCCTGATCCGGGAATTCTTTTACTGATGAGGTTTCCAGCAAGCAGGCCGGTTATGGCAATTGCGCTGACGCTGAGTAAGAATTTCCAGTGGATTTGAAAATGCCCCAGGTCTCCCGCAAAACCGATCAGGGAATTCAGTGCAATGATAAGTAAAGAGGTTCCGACTGCTTTTTTCATGGGTAATTTTAATAACAAGACCAGGGCAGGGATTAGTAAGAAACCTCCTCCTGCTCCTAACAGTCCGGTTACCAGTCCAATAGCAATCCCGTAGCCTAGAAGTTTAAAGAATTTAATGCAGTCTTTGCAATCCTGTTCCTGTGCATCATCATGTTTACTTCGAATCATGCTTATCGAGGCCGTTAACATCAGTACGCCGAAAAGTACCATGGTGGCTAACGCGCTGGTAATGGTATGGCCTGCTATTGTGAATAATTTCTCTGGAATAGCAGGAATAATGAATTTTCTGGTCGTAAAGACAGTGACAATTGATGCTGCGCCAAAGAAGAGGGCTGCTTTCAGGTTCACCTGACCTTTGCGATAGTTATTGACTGCCCCAATCAGGCTTGTTGAGCCAACTATAAAAAGTGAGTAAGAAGTGGCCAGAAGAGGAGCGATCCCAAAAAGATAAACCAATACTGGTACGGTTAGAATAGAGCCACCTCCGCCAATCAGACCCAATGAGACGCCGATAAATGCCGACGCTAAATACGCAATAACTTCCATTTTCTAAATAGTTTAGACAAAGTTGGAAGTTCGGACGGACAATAAAGGTGACTTAGGTCACCGATGAGTTATTTGAGGTATTGAATGTAATTTCTGTGTAAGGCGACTTCGCCACGCTGCTCCATTTTTTTTAATAATCTGGAGATCACCTCTCGTGAAGAATTCAGGTCGTTGGCGATATCCCCGTGCGTGACGGATAATGATCTGGTTTTTAAATCCTTGAATTGTTTTTCCAGATAAAATGCCAATCGTTCATCCATACTCTTAAAAGCAATGTTGTCGATAACGGTCAATAATTCTTCAAAACGATTTCTGTAGGTTTCCAGTACAAAGTAATACCAGGTCTTGTACTCCTTCATTAAGGTATCCATTAACGATATTGGAATCATCAAGCCAATTGTTGGCTCAACAGCCTTAGCCATCACCTCGCTGGTTTCTTGCTTGGTTGCACAGATCATAGACAAGGCACAGGCATTGCCCGGTTGCAGGTAGTACATAAAAAACTCATTGCCGTCGTCTCCCTCACGATACAGCTTCACCAATCCCTCAACAATTAGCGTCGTGGACCGCATATTTTGCCCTGTTTGCATGAGCATTTCGTCTGCAACAAATGTTTTTAGTGTGCCGTTTTCAATTAAAACTTTTTTTAAGTCAGGCTCAAAAAAAGAAAAATGGGAATCTATATAGCTTTGTATGGTTTCAGTTTTCATTTTTCATGGAGTGTTATTGTTTGCAAAATTACTAATTCACTAAATATGCAGATGAACTGCCTAATTGAGAATCCAAGGTCATCACCATGCGTTATTTGCTGGATTTTAGTAACACGAATCTAATGAAATTACAAAAAGTTGTGCGAAATGTTTCAATTAACTGTGAGCCATTCATACTGAACTATATTTGATTTAGATCAATGCTAAAATGCTAAAACTAGAACAGAATGCTTGAGCGCAATGTATCTTTAGTTGAACGATTATCAGGTTTTTTATTAATTATGTTGGAGCTTCCTTATTTAGAGATTTATGCCGAAATTTTCGATAGAAGGTTTAAAAATAGAGTATTGCAAAAGGTAGATATTCCGAGGGAAAATGCATAAATTTTTTAATTGGAGCATTCAGTACCAGATGCTTATGGTTTCGTTTTACATTGGCAGACAGCAAATTTTGGAAGAATCTATGCTACATACGGTGGGTTGTTAGCGTATAGGCGCTATTTAGGTGTAAAAAAAATGCGGAATTATGTAAATTTATATTTGCATAATTATATCGGTTTGTTTAATCATGAAAAGTAAAGCTATCTTTCTGTTAGTGATATTTTTGCTCAATACCGTTGTGGGTTTTGGCTGTGCTTTAGCAATGGAGGTGGATCATCATGATGAAAATCATTCCCATGCTAAACCTGCTCATCATGGACACAAAGATCATGATCACCATCATGCAGGTGGACATGAACACAAAACTACCCCAATATCTGGGCAGAATTTTACAAAAGAAGATCCTTGCTGTAAAACTTTAGTGAATGATTTGGCTACTCAAAGCAAATTAGTTCCTGAAATGAGCAAAGTGCAGGTAGTTTTACCTGTATTGTGGCTTACTGATCATTCTTACTCTTTATTAATTCCCGTAACCGATGTTGAACTTGGTCGGGGCGCCTATGCAGATCACAGAGAAAGACCGCCTAACAAGGACATTCGTATAGACATTCAAATTTTTCAGATATAAGATTTAATGTGAGATGTTGGACCCCGTACAGGAAAATGACAAGCCAGCGGATTTGGTTACCTCGCCAGAGCCCGGCAATGAGCCAGAAGATAAACCCGAACCAAGGATTATCAGGTTGTACGCCTAGTTGATTGTACTAACCATTAAAAATCAGACCATGACAGATGCTGTATTACCAGAGGAAATTATTGTAAATAACATCTATTCTATCAGAGGACATAAGGAATGTTTGGGTGTTTGTTTAGCTGAATTATATCAGTTAGGAGCCAGACAGCTGAAACAGAAGGTGCGCGGACATCCGGAGCGTTTCTCTGATTGTTTTATGTTCGAGTTGACCCCAGAGGAACAAATAGTTTTAAGGTGCCAAGCTTTTCTCGTGGTGTTGCCATAGCTTTTATTTTGCGTGATTGCAATAACTTGATGTTGTGCAGTCGCAATAAATTAACGCCGTGCAATTGCAATAAGTTAGTGTTGTGCAATTGCAATAAATTAATGCAATATATGGGGAATTCTATGATGTTGTCCCAATATATACTGCCGGTCCTTATATTTTATTTCCGCGAATTACCGCTCTTTCTAAAAATGTACATAGCTTAGTAACATGGATATGCAACCTGAACAAATTGTTATTTATCAAACACCAAGCGGTGAAACTTCAAATCATTAAGAAATCGGTGTGTTCGAAATTTATCTGAGAGCACTTAGTTGGAGTTAGTCTTAAATTTAGAACTAGCTCCATTTTTTTTCGCTCTGATTTGTTTTTAATGTTGTAGATATTTTGGAAGCCTAACTTCATAAGGGCCGATAGATGCGTCCTTATAAACTTTTTAATGGTTTCCGGTGCTACAGATAGATATTTTAAATCTTAAATAAACTCCCCTAAGTCATCAAAAGATTTTTGTTATTGATTATGCAATTTGAAATTATAGCTTTCAAATTGCATTGTTATTGTTTTATTTTTATGTAATTTGAAAATACAACTTTCAAATTGTATAAATTTGACTTATTTTTGTTCAATTTTATATTGCTAGTAGTTTCAAATATATAGATTATGATAGCGCGTGAATTAAAAAATAGACTCGTAAATGCACTTGAAAATGTTCCTGTAGTTGCCTTGTTAGGTCCTAGACAGGTAGGTAAAACGACACTGGCACTGCAAATAGCAGAACAAGGATTGAATAAGAAATCAGCGTATCTTGATCTTGAACTGGATACAGATTTGAATAAACTGGATGATCCGGAAAGTTATTTGAGAAGATTTGAAAATCAGTTATTGATTATTGATGAAGTGCAGCGTAAGCCTGATTTATTTCGGGTATTGAGAGGATTAATTGACCTTCGAAAAAGGAATGGGGAGCGCGCTGGCCAATTTTTATTACTGGGATCTGCCTCAAGAGATCTGTTGCAGCAATCTTCAGAAACGCTTGCTGGAAGAATAAGATATCTGGAATTAACTCCTTTTGGTATTTTGGAAATCTTTAAAATGGATAAACTAGGATTTAACCCTGAGAAGTTATGGTTTAGGGGAGGTTTTCCAGACAGTTATTTGGCAGAAACAGATAATGAAAGTTGGGAATGGCGTAACGATTTTATTTCAACTTATGTTGAACGAGATATCCCTCTTATGGGCCCTCAAATCCCGGCAACAAGGATGAAAAAGTTTTGGACGATGTTGGCACATTACCATGGCCAACAGATCGTATTATCGGAACTTAGCAAAAGTCTGGAGGTTACTCACCCAACGGTAAAATCCTACTTGGATATCTTAACTGACTTTTATATGGTTAGACAAATCCAACCTTGGGCTGGTAATACGAAAAAACGGTTAGTAAAATCGCCTAAAATATATTTACGTGATACAGGGATCCTTCATAAACTTTTAAATATTTCAAGTTTCGAAAGTTTGCTAGGGCATCCGGTTTTAGGAGCAAGCTGGGTGGGTTTTGTTATCGAGAATATAATTGTTCAGTTATCAGGAAGATGGCAATACAGCTACTACAGAACTTCAGCACAAACTGAAATTGATCTTGTACTAGAGGGGCGCGATCAACAAGTATGGGCGATAGAGGTGAAGAGATCTTCTGCCCCAAAGATTAGCAAGGGGTTTTATTCAGCATGTGATGATATTAAAGCAACAAACAAATTTGTAATTTATTCTGGGACGGAACGCTATCCGATGACTAATCATATCGAGGCGATAGGGCTTATTGACTTTTTGCAATTGTTAGAAAGAGTGAGTTAACCTCAAGAGAGTGAAGTCTGTCTTAAAAATTTTGATTATACCCGTACGCGTTGTTTTAGCATAGCTTATAATTTGGCTAAAGTTAAATGGCTAATGTCAGACGATTCACAGTTTATTATATACCTCTCTGATAATAGCTAAAATCACTTCCAAATGGTCTGACGGACTCCCAAATACTCGGTTAGATCTGATATCAAAATCAACTAAAAACCTGCAAATTTATTGATTGCAGGCTTTTATGTTTTCCGAATGGAGGCAAAATATGCGATTTTTCGCACATTTCTGGTGGGCAATTCAGTGGTGCGCTGTGAAAGCTAGTGCTCTCCCGAGCTTAACAAAGATCTTTCTCAAAAGAAGGGGAAATAGAAAATCGACTTGACCACCAAAATTGGGGAAGAACCGGAGCGAAATGAAGTGTCAATTTATACGCGGAATAAGGAGGTAGTTTTGTTGGAACCCCCACATAGATCTCAAAATTCTTGCTATGGTGGTCTTTTGAGTATCTATTTATTCAGTAAGCAATTTTGACTTCATTAATGGGAACTTGCTTGTCTACTAACGCAGCAAGCAATCTTTCCGTATCAGTTCCAATATTTGATAAATTAATACCTCACGACACTGATCTGACTGAAGGGGCGGAGGGAAATTAGGGAAAATCTTTTGATGGCTTAGAGAAGCTCATATTAGGCATTGGCATACTTGCTATGTGGATAAACCACATCACACTGATCCCCTTCGTTAATTTTGCATTGATCCCCATTAGTATTGGTGATCAGAGTATTAGATGCTCTTGTGAAATTGGCGAAGGGAGCCAATCATTTTGGTTTTTCCAGCATATTACTGAACACGTTAAACCTGCGTCAATACAAGATTTCCATTTATGATATTCCTTATTTTTTTTTGATTATATAATTTAACACTTAGGGATATGTAGCGTTTGGATTATTCTTAATTTTTATAATGATACTCAATTAGATTTGTGCAGTTAAAATAAATGGACTATATTTTGCACTGTGTTCTACTAATGATTAAAACTTCTTTAAATTGACAGCGCCGCATAAAAATACTTACTTACGGTTATTGCGCATCATCCGGCTATCCATTGTATCTAAAGTTTAGTTGCTTACTTTTTGGTGTTTTAATGGTAATATTGTCCATTATTCAATGTATAAAATCCATCTTTAAATAAAAAAATAGAAGCAGTTTTGTTTATACCAGATATTTTTTTCTATGACAAGGGAGTACTCTAATTGCAAGGTGTTCGGCATTCTTGATTATTCTTTTAAGAATCAGGGGTATTTGAAATTATGAAAAGGAGTATGTCAAATCAGCGCATGATACCTATCCTGTTTGAGGAAGATAAACTGTTGGCAAAAATAGCTGAGAGGAATCACCTAGCCTTTAAGATTCTTTATCAAAAATATTACGACATTATTTTTAAATTTTCTTTCCGGTTATTAAGGTGTGAATCTTCTGCAGAAGAAGTAATTCAGGAAACAATGCTCCATATTTGGCAAATGGGTGATAAATTGAAAGCCATTAATAATATTGAAGCCTATATTAAGACGATCGCCCGTCGCAGGGCAATTGATCTACTCCGGTTAAATGAAAAAGCCGCAAATATTCAAAAGGAACTGTTGGCAATATCGGAAGTAGAGGAATCTAGTATCCGTGACGTCAATACAATGGAATATGCCCACCTTGCCTTAGCAGAGGGGATCGGAAAATTACCTGAGCAACAACGTCAGGTATATCAGCTTTGTTATCAACAAGGATTTAAATATAAGGAAGCAGCAGATAAGCTTAACATCAGTCACGGAACAGTTCAAACTCACATGAAGTTGGCACTTAAGTTTTTAAAGGGATATATTCACAAGCATTCTCACTTTGCGATAATCGCTTTTATATTTAAATTTTTGTAAGCCAAGAAAGCAATATTTCCCCTTTTAGTCTTTTTTTAAAAAATATTACCTCGATTTCTGATTTCTCCGACTTACTTGTAAACTGATATTAAATTATGGTTAAACATAGTTTGATGCGCTTTACAAAAAATCAAAATGACTAAAAGTAGATTTAGATATTTATACGATCAATACCTGAATGGAAAGCTAAGTATTGAGGAACAGGAGGAATGGAAGACTGCCTTATCTGGCTATGATTTTGATGGCGAGCTTGAAATACTGACACAACAGCTATGGGATAGAGATGATTTACCGGTACCAGATTACAATAAGGAAAAAGCTCGTGCGATTTACAAAGATATTATTGGAGTGCAGAAGGAGAAAACCATCCCTCTTAGAACAAAACCGGATAATCAAAATATCGTAAAGCTTTGGCCTGGATTTTCTGCCGCAGTTTGTACAATTCTGGTTTTGTGTATAGCTGTGTTTTTCTATCATAAATACAATATTTCTGCGGACCATAAAAACGCTTATGTGCAGGATGTCGCACCAGGGAAAACAGGTGCAATTTTGACGTTAACAAATGGAAAAAAAATCAGATTGGCCGATATAGGTAACGGAGAAATCGCCAGGCAATCGGGTGTCACTATTAGTAAAACATCCAATGGTCAGCTTGTGTACCAGATAAAATCATCCTCAGGTACAGGAGGTGAAAATACCCTTTCAACCGCCCGTGGAGAGACCTATATCTTGATGTTACCGGATAAATCAAAGGTATGGCTAAATGCTGCTTCCAGCATTACTTACTCTGTTGATCTTTTGGAAAATGGTATCCGTCGGGTTCAGCTTCAGGGAGAGGCATATTTTGAAATCTCTAAGGATAAAGTACACCCCTTTATTGTCAGCACAGCTAATCATGATGTCGAAGTTTTGGGGACACATTTTAATATCAGCAGTTATGCTGATGAATCTCAAATAACCACTCTTTTAGAAGGTAGCGTAAAGGTAAATAAAGGGCATTTAACGCGAACGCTCAGGCCAAATCAACAGTCTCAGTTTGTTTCTGGAATTTTTAATGTTAAGAATGTAATTGCTGAAGATGCCGTAGCATGGAAAGATGGAATGTTTCTCTTTGAAGATGAGCCATTACAAAGCATAATGAAACGAATTTCGAGATGGTATAATGTGGATGTGGAATACGAGGAAGGTGTGAATAAAAATAAGTTATATGGTGGCGGACTGTCAAAGTACAATCAGGTTTCTTCAGTACTGGATATGCTTGAATCCACAAAAAATGTACATTTCAAAATTGAAGGGAGGAGGATATTTGTGATGAAATAAATTTACGTATACGACTACACATCATTCACTCTAATGCCCTTATTTTAAGGGGGGAATAATCAATCCCGATATAAAACCAGGATTGATTTAAGTGTTTTGATCTACTATTCCAAAGGAATTATTTTATTGTTTAAGCGCGATTGCCTACAAATTTTCGACGATCAGGAAGCATTCGCAAATCAACCAAAACAACCAAAAGTATGAAATTTATTCATCTATTTAGATGCAATATTGGGTATTTCGCATCTAAACAATTGTTGCGTATTATGAAATTGACTATTGTCATCATGACAACCTTCCTGATGCAGTTAAGTGCCGCTACATTGGCTCAGCATATAACACTAAGGGAAAATAATGTAAGCCTTAGACATGTCTTCGCTCAGATAAGAAAACAAACAGGGTATATTGTACTTTATGAGTCCGATCTTATAAAGCGAGCAGGGACTGTAAGCATCAATTTGGAAAACATGCCCTTGAAAGATGCGCTAAAAGTTATTCTTAAAGGTCAAAATCTAAATTTTGAGGTTAAACAAAAATCGATCATTCTTAGTAAGGGAGAGCCAGTTTCTCAGGCTCCTGCCATTATTGAAGAACCTAGAAAAGTTGAGATTAAAGGAAAGGTTGTTGATGAACGGGGGCAACCAATTTCATCTGTGAATATTGTAATAAAAGGAACAAAAAAGGGAACCTCTACCGATGGAAATGGTAATTTCTCAATTTCTTTAATAAGTGGGGAACAAGAGGTAATTATCTCTGCGGTAGGCTATGTAACTCAGACAATAGCAATTGGCAACCAAACAAATATTAACATTGTTTTATTAGAAGATGATGGTCAGCTAAAAGAGCTCGTAGTAGTGGGATATGCCACAAAAGATAAATCATCTGTTACCGGAGCGATTTCTCAGGCCGATAAAAAGGTATTCGAATCAAGACCATTAGTGAATGCTTCTAGTGCTTTGCAAGGAGCTGTATCCGGGCTCACGGTGATTCGTGGCAGCGGACAACCCGGCCGTCAGGGATATGATCTTCAAATCCGAGGAATTTCCTCTGTAAATGGAAACAAACCCTTGGTATTGATTGATGGAATACCAGGGGATCTTAATGGATTAAATCCCAATGATATTGCTGGTGTAAGTGTTCTGAAAGATGCTGCCGCGTCTATTTATGGAGCCCGTGCGGCAGATGGCGTGGTGCTGATCACCACTAAGAAAGGGGTGAAGGGACCTCCACAGGTAGATTATTCGACAAATTTTGGACTTAAAACACCCGATTACCTTAAGAAGGTGACCAATACACTCCAATTCGCAGAAATGACCAATGAGTCATTAACGAATGTAGGTTTGCCTGGAGTTTCAGATGAGGTATTTAATAAAATCCGGCAGGGTGCTCCTGCTGATTCAAAGGGATGGGTTACTTATTTACAGGACTATCCTGGTTTTTATACAGACAACAATTGGAATAAAATCCTTTATGGAGATGCAACCCAACAAACACACAACATCAGTGTAAATGGGGGTGGCGAAAACAGCGGCTACCTTTTCTCCGCTGGCTATACAAAGGATAATGGTGTTTTTAAGTACGGCGAAAACAGGGCTGAACGCTATAATTTAAGAATGAACTATGATTTTAAGCTTTTGGATAAGATCAATATCCAAACAAGGAATAGCTTCAATAACGATAATGTGAGAGAGCCTAGATCATGGGAAGAAGTAATGGCCCATACCCCGAGGCTGTTCAATTTTGTTCCCTTGCGCAATAAAGTTGGACAATACTATACTTATCAGGGGTATGTGAATCCCGCACAGCAATTAGAAGAAGGAGGCACTCGTGAATCCAACACCAATGTGTTCTCCTTTAACATTAAAGCAGATGTAGAAATTTTCAAAGGGCTTAAAATAACAGGGCAGGCTGGTGTCAATACAGGTAACTATTATGATCAGGGAAACACCAGGACGTTTAATTTTTATGATTATGAAGGGAATACCCAGGGCTATAGAAATCCACTAAATTCGGCCTACTATGGCAATAGCAGGAACTTGTTTAAGTCATATACAGGTTTAATTGAATATACGAAGTCAATTGGTGACAATCATAGCCTAAGTCTAATGGCAGGAACCTCATTTGAAAAGAATACTGATTTGGGAACAACCGTCACCGGTTCAAACTTCACAGGAAATGAGATATTCACACTTAATCTGGCAGATTTAACTAAAGCTGATTATACAGCTTTAACTGGTTTCAACACAGATTGGGCATTGAGTTCTTATTTTAGCAGGTTCAGCTATGGTTTCAAAAACAAGATTTTTTTAGACGCAACTATCCGCTTGGATGGTAGTTCCAAATTCTCACCTGATAAGCGTTGGAGTGCAGCCTTTCCTGCCCTTTCCGTGGCCTACAATCTTTCTGAGGAACAGTTTATTAAATCTTTAAACATCATTAGTAACCTAAAGTTTAGAGCCTCATGGGGACAGGCAGGAAATCAGGAAATCAGTGCCTTTAGCAATTACGGCTATATCCCGCTTATCACAGTAAGCGGAGGTTATCCCTTTGGTTCCCCAAATGCCAGGTTCCCTGGTGCAGTGTCAGGTATCGCTTCTGATAAAAGAACCTGGGAAACTATCGAAACAACCAACCTGGGAATTGACTTTGGCTTCCTGGATAACCGCTTAAGTGGGAGCATTGATCTTTACAATAAGGAAAACCGCAATATGCTTGTAAATGTGCAGGTGCCTGCAACACTTGGTGGTACACCACCAAGCCAGAATCTTGGCCACTTAACAACCAAGGGGTTCGATTTCTCTATTGGATGGAAAGATCAGGCAGGAAAACTTAAATATAGCATCACAGCAATATTGAACGACAGTAAAAATAAACTGGTAGAGTTAAAAGGCAATGATGTACTATCCCAAGGGCTCAATTACACACATCAGGGATATTCTTTAAACAGCTACTTCGGATATAATTTTGCAGGAATTATACAGAATGATGAGCAGTTGGCCAATTATAAGAAGCTTACCGGTATCCCAAATAATATTGGGATTGGAGATGTAATGTATAGTGATATTGATGGCGATGGAAACATTACGCCTTATGGTGATCCGGCAAAAGGGACTAAGGGCGATCTTGTCTACTTAGGTAATACTATGCCGCGCTATACGTTTTCTACAAATATAAATGTATCCTACGCTAACTTCGACCTTTCTGTAATGATGCAGGGCGTGGGTAAGCAAATGAATATCAGGGATGGTGTGTTTTCTGTTCCTATGAGTGCCGTTTATTTCCAGCCGCTGGCGTACTTTTATGGGAAGAACTGGACACCTGAAAATACCAATGCCCAGTATCCAAGACTGATACCCGGGTCAGTAGGGTTCGATAACCTGCTTAATTACAATTGGAGGTATTCTTCTATGCGGGTAAATAATCTGGCTTACCTCCGTTTCAAGGTAATTACCATTGGTTATAATGTACCGGAAGAGTTTTGTAAAAAACTAAAACTCAAAGGGATCAGGTTATATGTGAGCGGACAGGATTTATTTACTGTCTCTAATGGTACATGGGAACACTCATTCGATCCTGAAGAAGGTTACCGAACTACCAATGAACAAACTTACCCGTTTACTAAAGTGAAATCAGTTGGGCTAAACGTTAAATTTTAGACTTCGATAAAAAGACGATTATGAAACATTATTTTAAACTATTCCTGGTATTCACCATGGTGTTAATATTTAATTCAGGATGTAAGAAACAACTAGATCTTAAACCTAAGGATACCTTATCAGATGTGATCTTTTATAAAACTGCTGCTGATTTTAAACTAGCAGCAAATGGGCTTTACAACTCATTGGAGGGATTGAATTTTAGCGATACTGAAACAGATATTGCCTTCAATACTGCAAATGCAGTAAGTTCGGGAGACTACCTGCCTTCAGAAACTGTAAGCACCTGGACGGATGCTTATTATTATATCCGTAATGCAAATGTCATCATTAGTAAAGGTGAAGGACTAACTGATCCCGGAATCAAAAACTATGTGGCTGAAGCCAGGTTTTTCAGGGCATACAATTACTGGCTCTTGTTCCGTCTTTTCGGAGGTGTACCTTTAGTCACTAAAGTACTTGCAGTAGACGATTCTGAATTATACGCTGTCAGGTCGACACGTAAAGAAACCGTTGATCTGATCCTTAAAGATCTTGCTGATGCGGTAGTGGACCTTCCTGCAAAAAGTAAAGTTGCCGGAATAGATATAGGGAGAATTACCGCTGGTGCAGCCAGTGCGTTGATGGCTAGAGTCGCTTTATTCGAGGGCACCTGGCAAAAATACAGAAATGGTAATGGCGGCGATTATTTAGACATTGCAATCAGAGCAGCAAATACAATCATCGCTAGTAAAGAATATGATCTGTTTATAGCTAGGGGAGCACAAAGCTACCGCTATCTCTTTATTGAGGAGGGTGATGATTCGAGGGAAAGCATTCTTGACCGGAGGCATGAAGTTAACATTTCCGGACAGCAATATCCCTATTCTGTAGTCGGTACTGTTTGCTACCTGCCAACCAGAAAGCTGGCTGATATGTATTTATGTAAAGATGGTTTGCCTATCACAAAATCGCCTCAGTTTAATGGCTATAATACTGTGAGTTCTGAATATGATAACCGCGATCCGCGGATGACCATGACCATGGTCATTCCGGGAACTTCAATAGTAGAAGTATTCAATCCACTTGTTCCTGTGGTTAACTGGCCAAATTCTCCGCAAAGAAACGGAAATACAGGATATATTACCTATAAGTATCTTTCTGAAAATGTATTCGGAAATACCAATAACGGAGATAACTTTGGTTATGATCACCATATTATCCGCTACGCTGAAGTTTTGATGATCTATGCAGAAGCTATGTTCGAAAAGAATGCAGCGCTTTCTGATGATGACTTGAATAAGAGTGTCAACGTTATTAGAGCAAGGGCAAATATGCCGTCTCTTTCTAATACTTTTTTAACAGCAAACAGTCTGGATTTGAAAACTGAGTTAAGGAGAGAAAGAAATGTAGAATTTGCTCTTGAAGGTTTCAGATATGATGACATCAGGAGATGGAAAATAGCGGAAACGGAAATGACTAAAGACATTAAAGGCATTAAAATAAAAGGGACGGCCTGGCAAACTATTGCCCCTTATAACGGAGCTAGTTATCAGGCAAGAACTGATGTCAATGGCTTCTTAATCGCACAGCCTGCTTCAGCGCGCTCGTTTAATCCTGAAAAACACTACCTAAGACCCCTGCCTACAAGGGAAATTGCCTTGTACAAGGGGAAACTCACACAAAATCCAAACTGGTAAATTAGGAAAACAACTATGTTTAAAAACAAAATTACAACACTTTGCTTGTCACTTTTAGCCGTTGCCGCTTTTGGGCAAGCAACTTCTGCGCAGACTAAGGCATCGAAAGTCATTAAGGTTGACGGCAATGGTTCTGGGAGAATTTTCGATGGAATCGGTGCCGTTAGTGCAGGTTCTTCTTCAAGATTGTTAATCGATTACGCTGATAAATCCAGGAGTGATATACTCGATTATCTATTTAAACCGAACTTCGGTGCAGGTTTTACTTATCTTAAAACTGAAATTGGGGGGGATGGCAATACTACTTGTGGCTCAGAACCCAGCTTCGCCAGAACAAGAGAAGAAATGGAAAAACCTCATTACAATAGGGGGTTTGAATATTGGTTGATGCGTGAAGCTGCGAATAGAAATCCTGCTATTGAACTGGATGCGCTGGAATGGAGTATGCCAGGATGGTTTAAGGGTATTTGGTCACAGGACAATGCAGACTATCTGGTTAAGTTTATTGAAGGAGCAAAACAATGGGGACTCAAAATGAAATATATTTCCGGCTGCTGGAATGAGCGGGATTATAATAGAGACTGGATCGTAAATACTTTGAGACCAACTTTGGATAGAAACGGGTTTAAAGATATCAAGATTAATGCACCGGAAGGGGCGGGTAAGGCATGGGAAATCAGTGATTTATTGGTTAAGGATTCTGTATTTAAAAATACAATTTCTTCAATCAGTTATCATTACCCGGATTCGTACATGTGGGGATACAGAGGAGAGGAGCCTAATCCTAACTCTGTTTTGACAGGTTTGCCATTGTGGTCTGGTGAGGATTTCTCATTACCCGGAAAATCATGGAGAAACACGACATACCTTGCTAAGAATATTTTAAAATGTTACATCAAATGGAAGATCGTAAAGGTGAACATGTGGTGTCCGATTGCTTCTATGCCGGATATTTCCTGCTTTTCAAATGTTGGGATTATGAAAGGTACTAGTCCGTGGTCGGGGAATTATGAAGTTTGGCCAACAATTTGGGCAGTAGCACACTTTAACCAGTTCGCCAAACCAGGATGGAAATACATAGATAGTGGTTGTGGTGAATTAAGTGGAGATGGTGCTTATTGTACCTATAGAAATATGGATGGGAGCAATGACTATAGTATTGTTGTTGTAAGTGGTACTGATTCACAACAACTAACGTTTAATATTGCTGACCTTCCTAAAAATAAGCTCCATGTGTGGAAGTCGGATAGTAAAAACCATTTCCAGAAGCAGGAAGATATTACTGTTGTAAATGGGGCAATTACGTTGTCAGTTGATCCGGAAAGTATTTATACGATTACTACTACAACCGGCCAATCGAAGGGAAGACACCAAATCCCAAAAGAGAAATCTTTTCCTTTAAATTATAAGGACAATTTTGATAATTACGACTTAGAAAAGGCACCGCTTTCCCCTAAATACTTTTACGATAATTCAGGGGCTTTTGAATTGACAAGATCTGAAGGAAATAATAAATACCTCAGACAGTTATTGGTAAATGACATTACCCATTGGATCCCTGATGAGTGTGCCTATACTTTCGTCGCCCAAGCTACGGAATGGGAACAGGGAGAGATCTCTTCTGATGTCTTTGTAGAAAATAATGCTTTTAACGGAGTCGGGTATGCCGGAATCATTTTAAGGGGTGCTTATGATAAAGCTTCTCAGGCAAATATTCCTTTCGGCTATCGTTTAAATATCTATAAGGATGGTACCTGGAAGTTGCAGACAAAAACCAATACACTGGCTAGTGGCGATGTGGATGCCAGCAAGTGGCATCAACTTAAATTGACTACCAGAGCAAACAATATTAAGGCATACATAGATGGTAAAATGGTTGCTGATGTACAGGATGATACTTATTCAATTGGTGCAGCCGGTTATGTTTCCGGTTTCAATTTTGCAGGATTCGATAACCTTGTGTTAAACTATACCCCAGCCTCAGGGCAACTGTTGTCGGCCTGGATGCCAGCTACTTCCACAATGGACTCAACGGGTAATAGTTTGATCAATGTGTTTGATGGCAATAGCGGCTCTAAGTGGAGTCCCAAAGCTGACGGAACTGCGCAGAGTTTAACAGTCGATCTGGGTTCAGTAAAGCAAATAAAAAGATGCGAAACCTTTACTGATTTCGTGGATAAGGGGTTGCAATATAAAATTGAATATTCAGTTGACAACTCAAAATGGTCTGTTTTTTCAGATAAATCAGGCAATTCCAGAATATCAATTCCATGTTTTGTTGATCAGGGCAATGCCAAAGGCAGGTGGGTGCGATTGACACTTTTACCGGCAAAAGATAAAAGTATCGCCAGTATCTATGAATTCAAGGTTTACAAAGATTAATCAGCTTAGCAATCAAACAACTGTCGTGAAGAAACTATTAACTGTATTATGCTTTTGCTATCTCGTTTTTACGGATGTATTTGCCCAGCAAAAGCTTTTGAAATTGTGGTATGATAAACCAGCGGAGATCTGGGAAGCCACGTTGCCGCTGGGCAATGGCAGGTTGGGAATGACCCCTGATGGTGGTGTTTTGAAGGAGAAAATTGTGCTCAACGATATCACCTTGTGGTCAGGCAGTCCACAGGATGCGAATAATTATGAAGCATATAAAAGTCTTCCTGCCATCAGAGCACTCATTTTGGAGGGTAAAAATGATGAGGCCCAAGCCTTGGTAAATAGCAATTTTGTTTGTACAGGCGAAGGTTCAGCCGGTGACCGATGGGGCAAATTCCAGACCATGGGTGCCCTGGAAATCGATTTTACCTATAAAGGAACTCAAGCAGAGAATCAAAAGACGGAACAATACCGTCGGGAACTGTTGTTAGATCAAGCCGTGGCAAATTGTACATTTACACGTAACGGTGTCAATTATAAAAGAGAATACTTTACCAGTTTTGATGATGATGTCAATGTGATCAGGTTAACTGCTGATAAACCTGGCCAGCTTAACTGTCGGATTGCGATGAATAGACCAGAGCGCTATAGTGTTAAAACGGCAGGTAACGAACTGCAAATGTCTGGTCAGCTCAACAATGGTACAGATGGCAATGGAATGAAATATTTGGCTAGAGTACAGGCGAAATTGAAGGATGGAACTATCCATCCAGAGAATAATAACCTGGTAATTCAAGATGCTACAGAGGTTTTGATTTATATTTCTGCCGGAACTGATTTCAAGGGTTTTGCCTTTGAAGAAAAGACAAGCCAATTTTTGACAGCGGCAATGAAAAAGAGTTATGATCTACAAAGAAGCGGACATATAGCCGCATTCAGCAAGCTCTTCACACGAGCTTATATCGATCTCGGGGAAGGTCCGAAAGGGAATTTGCCAACAGATCGTCGGATAGCCAATTTCTACAACAATTTCAATAATGATCCATCACTAGCTTCTTTGTTTTTTCAATATGGAAGATACCTGAGTATCAGTAGTACGCGAGTGGGACTCTTGCCTCCGAATTTACAGGGCTTGTGGGCTCAAGAGATCAACACACCTTGGAACGGTGATTATCATTTGGATGTAAACGTGCAGATGAACCATTGGCCTCTGGAGGTAGTAAATCTCTCTGAATTGAATCTGCCGCTTGCAGAGCTGGTGAAAAGCCTCGTTGAGCCAGGAAAGAAAACTGCGAAAGCCTACTATAGTGCAGATGGCTGGATTGCTCATGTAATTACAAATGTCTGGGGATTTACAGAACCTGGTGAGAATGCCTCTTGGGGGGCATCAAATGCAGGTTCAGGATGGTTATGTAGCAACTTATGGGATCATTATGCTTTTACGAATGATTTGACTTATCTAAAAGATATCTATCCTGTACTAAAAGGCTCAGCAGAATTTTATAAAAGCGTGTTGGTTAAAGACCCTAAGACAGGCTGGATGGTTACTTCTCCTTCAGTTTCACCAGAGAACACTTTTTACATGGCTAACGGAAAGACAGCAAGTATTTGTACGGGACCAACAATTGATAATCAGATTGTGAGAGAATTGTTTAACAATGTGATCACTGCATCAAAGCATTTGAAAATTGATGGAGAGTTTAGACGGGATTTGGCGAGTTTGCTGGAGATGATACCTCCAGCTGGAGTGGTCAGCAAAGATGGCCGAATACAGGAGTGGCTAGAGGATTATAAGGAAATCGAACCGACTCATCGTCATGTTTCTCATTTGTACGGAGTTTATCCAGCATCATTAATCACATCTTTATCTACTCCCGAACTCGCAGAAGCTGCAAAAAAGACGCTTGAAGTAAGGGGGGATAATAGTACGAGCTGGTCTATTGCCTACAAAACGTTATTTTGGGCAAGACTGCATGATGGAAATAGAGCGTTTAAATTGATCAGAGAAATGCTAAAACCAGTAGCTGACCCGAATAATATGGGCGGCGGCGGAGGTGTCTATCCAAATCTATTTTCAGCACATCCCCCATTTCAGATTGACGGCAATTTCGGAGCTACTGCTGGTATCGCGGAGATGCTTTTACAGAGCCACGATGGCTGTATAGATTTATTGCCTGCTTTGCCCGATGCCTGGAAAAATGGTGAGGTCAAGGGGCTCAAAGCGAGAGGGAACTATACCGTGGATATGAAGTGGAAAGATGGTAAAATTGTCAAATATATCATACACTCTGCTAAACCAGAAAAAATTAAGATAAGACTCAACGGCGAGTACCGCTTGTATACCACTCTTAAAAGTTTACCGAATAGCTAATCAATCACGACTTGCAGGTGACGTTCGTTTGGATTGGACGTGTTGATGAAAAATTTTTGGATTTTGAACGACAGGAGGCAGTACTGGACATGATGATCTTGGGAGAATCCATCGAAAATGGGTCCAGTGTGGAAGGTGTTTCTGGTCAGCCAACTTTCCAGAATCAAAAGGGACACTAAATTCAGGTAATAATAAATGATGAGAAAATCTTTTTGATCCTGCTCTTTTTTGGCTAGCTCTTATAGCGCTTTAGGCAGATTGGTAAGTATGGTAAATTTGTTCAATAAATTAAGCTGTTAAAATTCATGTTAGTGAAATCCCATGTGGGAAATCTGCAAAAGTTTGATTTCCCACATGGGTTTATTATATGTTAGTTATGGTGCTGATAATCAAGGTTTAAAGGTTGTTGAGCGGGTGTTTTTCATGTGATCAATGTCTCTTTTCCTATCTGCAACAACCCTTAGATCCTTAAGGAATTGATGTGATCGGAATATATCTGGGAGTACAGCCCCTTTTTACACGAGTGAACAGGTTTTTTTAGTTTTTGGCTACTGGTACGATTTATTTACAAAGTTTACATTTTTATTTACAATCCAAATTCGTCGCGTCGAAAGATATGAAAGTAGATTCGCTTGATCAATTTTGATAGGATATGAAAAATAAAAGAAACGTTTTGTCCTGCCTGGTTATTCTGGCGGTAGGAGTAATTTATTTGCCATTACAGGCTCAGCAAAAAAATGTCGCTCATCGTGCTAACTTTTCTGGTGAATGGAAATTAAACAAGTCGAAAAGCGAACTTTCCGGGAAGTTTCCTGTATGCATATTTGGAGAAGGTGATCGCGTGTTTTCCAAAACAATGAAAATAACCGGATATAAAGGCTTTCTAACTGTACACGTGACAAGTTCTTCTCCTGAATGGCCGCCGGTTAAGACGCCGGAGAAACTGATTTTCGACGGGAAAGAAAGGGAAGCTACGGTCTTCGGACACCCAAGGAACGAGTCTGCCGCGAGGTGGTCAGATGATGGCCAAACTATGATCGTTAACTCGTTCAAATCCTTCTATACAAAAGGTAAGGAATCAGATGTTAAAGTAAGAGAGGTTTGGAAGTTGATCAATGATGGCAAGTCTATGTCTGTCCAGGTAAACGCTGGCAATGATATAAGGAAGCTTGTGTACGATAAACTATAGGTGTAGATTGCTGAATCCATTCTAATAGGATCCATAAATAAAGTAAATTGTGAATATACACACGTATATGCTTCGTTGTTGATGTTGTTTTTTTGCACTCCCTGTACTCAACACCGTATTTGATTAATTTTTGATGATAAAACGGGATTTAGTTGGATGGGTACGAGAGAAAGAATATCACTTAGGGTTGTTTTTCGTTTTTACCATAAACCTCTTTAATAATAGCCAAGATCACTTCTAAATGCGCTAAAGGATTCCCAGTTCCTCCGCAAAGACTGATGTCAAGATTAACTAAAAGCCTCCAAATCAAATGATTGCAGGCTTTTATATTTACTGAGAATTTTAAAAAGGTCATTATATTGTTGTTATGCAAAATATATTGACTGTTCGTGTTAGGCCAGAGCAGGCGAGGTAAGCTAAGCTATACCGTAAAAAAGGTTTGACCGGCACGATTTTATTCTCAGGAGTCTGAACAGTACTTAAGGCCATCAGCACGAGCGTGAATAAAACAAAAGGATAGACGAAGGAGGATTAAGTCGATACGATTTAAATTCTTGATTATGGCTATTATTAAACAATCAGTTGGGATAGATATCTCACAAGCAACATTCACGGGATGCGTATGTCAGCGTTCTGAGGAAGGTATATTAACGTTCTCAAAGGTCTTAAGCTTTAGTAATGATAGTAAGGGCTTTAATCAGTTTCTTCGCTGGGTGAAGGGAATTATTATTACTGGACCGGAATTGGTATTTCTGATGGAAGCGACAGGTGTGTATTACGAAAATCTGGCACACCATCTTTATAGAATAAAGAAAACAGTTCATGTTATACTTCCCAACACCTCTAAACACTATTTTTCGAGTCTGAATATTAAGACTAAGACTGATGTTGTTGACGCAAGAATCCTAAGTCAATTTGGGACCGAGCGAGCTCACAAACTGTGGATACCACCTCCTGCAGCATTGTTACAGCTTAGAAATCTCACCAGATACTATGTTCAATTGCAGGAACAAAAAACTGCCCTTGGCAATATCAAGCATAGTAAGGATTGTTCGCATGATGTGCAGACCTTTATCATCAAGAGTAATCAAAAGTTAGTCCTAGAGATTGACAAAGAAATTGCCAAATGTGTAAAGGAAATCAAAAGGCTGATTGAAAGCGATAGTATTCTGAAGGAAAGAATAAGAAAACTCTCAACCATAAAGGGGATGGGATTGATCACTATTGCCACTATTCTTGCTGAAACCATGGGATTCGAGCAATTCGGCAGCGCAAAACAGCTAGTAAGCTATGCAGGCTATGATGTAGTTCAAAGAGAATCTGGCACCTCGATAAAAGGCAAGACCAGAATTTCTAAAAAGGGCAATCGATACATTAGAAACGCCTTGTTCTTTCCAGCAATGGTTGCTTGCAGGTTTAATCCGACTCTGAAAGAAATCTACACCAGAATTAATCAAAAAAAAGCCTCAAAGATGATTGGACAAGTTGCAATTCAAAGAAAGCTATTGATATTGATCTACACTTTATGGAAAAATGATACCGAGTTCATTCAGGGCTATAAACAATGTAGTCCCAGCTCGAAAGCTGAGACTACCCTAGATAGTTCAATAACTGAACTTCTTTGAAATACAAAAATACTTTTTTGTCTAAATATTTGGAATTTAAAACAGTACCTTTTTTTGTTTTCCGAATAGCAGCAAAATATATAACTCTGCTCACCAGATATGTTGTAATAAATTGATATACAGTTAGTTCTGTCAACGAACATCTTGATTTTTATAGCCTGCAAAGCTAAATTTGTAAATCTTTAATTCAATCTTATGAGCGCGAATTTGAGCTTGCTTTTTTAGGTATTGATGAACAGGAATTTAAAATTACCATTGCTGCAATTACGAGGATTGTTGGAACGAAGATTTTATTTTTCACAATTATCTGCAGGTTTTTGAAATATTTTAAATAAATAGATGTTGAGTAGAAATTGCGTATAACCATACACTGCGTCTTCTATTGGAATTGTAAGCATGCGAATATTTAAAAAGTTCTTCGGATTGTAATTCACAATCGGAGAGTCCAAACCAGCACCAGTCAAAACACCATTCACAGGGAAAAACCCAAGCATCAGAATAGCAAATACAAAAGATGCCTGACCTATCCAGGGTGCTCTTACCATAAAATGCAGATAAATTAGTGTTGTTGCTGTTGCTATAGCTGTGACGAACGTGTAGGCTTTATCATGATGTAACAATGCTACAACTACGCATACGATGACGCTGACAAAAACAATAATGTTGTTAAAAGCACTTAGCCACCTAAGATTGAAGAACTTGTCCAGGCAGAAATAGGTAAACACACATGAAAATGGAATACAGATGAAAAAAAGCCACTCTTCAATAGGCAATCCCAGAAGAATCAATCCCGTAGTATAAGCTGTATTGAACCACCACACCTGATGAGCAGTAAACCATATATCCCAGGCAATAAAAGGAATAGCGACTAAAACGCTCGCTTTTAGAAAGGCAGGAAAATGCTTGTTGAACTGAATTTTCTTATCAAAAGAAAAAATAAAGCAAACACTGATGGTCAGTAAATTTATTAACAAGTAAGTGTAGGGTTTCATTACTTCGCATTTTTATAATACATTTTGAAATATTTCAGTGGGACATACAAAAAACCAAAGCATTCACCTTTTTCTTTGCCCAGGTGTTTATGATGTTGCTTGTGCGCCCTGCGAATAGCCAGTAAGTAAGGGTTCTGGGTATTTGCTAAGTATTTAAAGCGTTGATGAATAAAGATGTCATGTACCAGGAAATAGGCTATTCCATAAAAAGTAATAGCCAGACCAATGTAAAATAAGTAATTAAAATAATTTAACGAACCAAAATAGATCAAAGCAATAGCTGGTAAAGCAAAAATTACAAAGAAGTAATCGTTTTTTTCAAAAGGCCCTTCAGTGCTGTGGTCGTGATGGTCATGATGCAATACCCATAAAAGACCATGCATGATATACTTGTGAATGAACCAGGTGGCACCTTCCATCAATATAAATGTTATCAGTAGGATAATGAAATTCATATTTAATGTTTTAATGGACTAAATAGATGTTCCAACACCCGGCGGCGGTAGTCGAAAATATACGCTAATTTTTTCTTCACCATAAACCTGTGTACCATCTCGCCAATGATACCAAATGGTAATTCATAATCCACGGTATCTATCATCAAAACTCCTTTCTGGTTTGGGATAAATTCATGATGATGCCTCCATAATTTGTAAGGACCTTTTCTCTGAAAATCTGTGAAGCTTTTTTGGTAGTTAACCGCTGTAATTTGTGTTTGCCACTTCAGGGGAATACCCAGCACAGGAGACACCGTATAATCGATAATCATTCCTTTATAGATGTCTGCCTCAGGCAGATTACTTAATACCACAAAGCCCATCTCTTTGGGTGTAATACGGGAAAGATTATGCGGGGAAGAAAAGAAATCCCAGGCGCTATGTATATCACAATATAGTTGTTGCTCGCTATTAAGTTGATAAATCATTTTTTAGTTATTAGATAAGCGACTGTATCATATTTTTTAAATGAGTAGAGGTAATGTCTTTGTTGTTGGCTTTGATAAATTTTTCGTCTTCCTCCATATTTTTTTTGTATCCCAAAAAAGCAGGACTGTTTTTCTGAACCGACAACCTCAATATTCTGATTTCTAAATTGCTGGGTTCTGCCATTACAGCATGATCAATATTCTTTTTGCCCTTGTTAAAGGTTTTGAGTTTTGATATTGGATTCGTAATATGTTTTGCCCATATCATTTGAAAAGCACCTAGGTAGCTGAGGTGCACTGAATTTTCCTTATCTGTACTCAATCTTTCGATCATTGTCAGACAAATTTTTTTGTCTGAAACAGCTTTTTTGTAATTGGCCCTAATGCTTTCCAAATCCATACTTTGCCCATAACAAGCAATACCAACGAGGGAAAAAATTACCAAAATCATTACTTTTTTTAAAATCATAGTATGGCCATCTTATATTGTACATAGCTACTCATTGCAAGAGAGAATTTTTGTCCGTTTGGAATACGTATTCTTTGGTTCATAATTTTTTCTGCTGGTGTACCCTTTATTTTTTTAAACAATGACAGGTAGTATTTGTAAGCCAGGTAAACGCCGAATTTGGAAGAAGCCGGAAGTTTTTTGATCCCGGTCAATGCTTCGTTAAACTCTGCTTGAATCTCATTTTCAATTTCTAATTTGATGTTGTTGTTGAATGTTTTCATATCAATATTAGGGAAGTAAGTGCGTCCCAAAAGGTGGTAATCGTCTTTCAGATCGCGTAGAAAGTTTATTTTTTGAAAGGCTGAACCTAATTTCATGGCGTAAGGTTTTAGGTTATCGAATGCTTCTTTATTCCCCTCTACAAATACTTGAAGACACATCAATCCTACAACTTCAGCCGAACCTAATATGTACTGGTTATACAAATCAGAATTATAATCTATTTGCTGTAAATCCATTTGCATGCTATGCAGAAACTGTTCGATCAGGGCTTTGTCAATGGCAAAATTATTCACCGTATCCTGAAAGGATTGTAAAATGGGGTTAAGGGAGATGCCCTCTTGCAGGGCAGTCCAGGTTTCTGTTTTAAAACGTTGCAGCAGGCAAGCTTTGTCATAACCGTGAAAGCTGTCGACAATTTCGTCGGCGAGGCGCACATACCCATAGATGGCATAAATGGCAGGACGAATGGAAGGTTTTAGCGCTAGAATTCCCAATGAAAAACTGGTGCTATATTTTTCCGTAACCGCTTCACTTACCTTATAAGCCAATTCATCAAATAATTTTTTCACGCCTTTTTTATTTTTAGATGGTTTACTTCTTTAGCTACGATTTTACCGGAGATAATTGACGGAGGGACACCAGGACCAGGTACGGTCAACTGTCCGGTATAGAAAAGATTAGATAAATGCCTGTTCTTAATGCCGGGTTTTAATACTGCAGTTTGACCTAAGGTGTTGGCCAGACCATAAGCATTGCCTCCATAAGCATTGTAATCGCTGATAAAATCATCCACACAATAGCTTCGTTTGTAATTTAATTTTGCTAATAAATCTTTTGCTCCGGTATGCTTTTCTAAGCTTTTGATCATATGCTGAAAATAGTGCTCACGAATGTTTTCTTCATCATTAAGGCCGGTTGCTAGCGGCATCAGCAGAAAAATGTTTTCGTGTCCTTCGGGTGCTAAGTCAGGATCTGTTTTGGATGGGCAGCACACATAGAACAAGGGTTTTTCAGGCCATTTTTTTTCTTCGTAAATGCTCTTAATATGCGCATCCAAATCATTTTCAAAAAATAAAGTATGATGTTTAAGATTAGGAAGTCTGTCTTTAAACCCTAAATAGTAAATCAGGCAAGAGGGGGCAAATGTTCGACTTTTCCAATATTTTTGATCATAGTTACGCAATTCGCTGTTTAGCATAGTTTCGGTATGATGGTAATCCGAAGAGGCAATAATAACATCAAATGCCTTAAACTCCCCATTTACGACGATTCCCTTGGCAACTCCTTCTTCAGTAACGATTTTTTCTACGTTTTGGTTGAAATGAAAAATGGCGCCTTGTTTTTCCGCTACTTTTTTCATCCCCAATACCAACTGGTAAAATCCCCCCATGGGATACCAGGTACCCAAGGCATAACCTCCATAGTTCATTAGGCTATAAAGTGCCGGAATATTTTTCGGAGAAGCGCCCAGGAAAATAACAGGGAATTCCATTAAGGTTTTTAGTCTGGGATGTGAGAAATATTTGCTAATGTAGCTTCTGAAATTTGACAACAGATCCAGTTTTAAAGCGCTCCTTGCAATTTTAGGAGATGCAAACTCCAGCCAGCTGTAGCATGGTTTGTTCACAAAATCCCGCATGCCAACTTCATATTTATACTTTGCAGCGCTCATGAAGACATCAAGTTTTTTACCGGCTCCTGTTTCTAGTTGCTCAAACAAATTTTTTAAATCCTCGTAAGATTCAGGAACGGTAAGCAGTCCATCCTCGAAAACCATTTCAAACTGGGGATTAAGGGAAACAAGATGATAAAAGTCGCTAGCTTTATAACCAAAGTCCTGAAAGAAATTATCAATAATATCGGGCATCCAATACCAGCTTGGACCCATATCAAATACATAGCCATTTTCTGTTGTGAATTGTCGTGCTCTTCCTCCAGGTTGAGGATGCTTTTCATAAACATGTACTTCGTTACCAGCCTGCATCGCATAAGCGGCAGCCGAAAGACCGGAAATTCCTGCCCCAATTATCGCTATGGTTTTTTTTGAATCTGGTGCTTTCACGAAAGAGTTTTGTTTTTTTAAATTTCAGTTACTAAGTTTCTTGATAGATGTGATGGCTTTAATTGCTTTTTAATAAAAAATCATGATAAGCGACATGGATAAGTTGATCTGGCGCTATATTCCTATCATATATATCTTGGTGAAAGCGATCCAATTTCTGAAGTAGTTTAATCAATTCCATTTTTTCAGTTTCGCTAAGGTTTCCGGTCACAATTTGACTGGCTTGCCTGATTTTTTCCATGATATCTTCCAGGGCTTCAATTCCTTTGGTTGTAATCGAAATGATTTTACTCCTTTTATCTTCTGAAGAATCGTGCTGTTGTACCCAGCCTTGCCCAATCAGCCGGTTGATGATTTGCATACCTACAGGTTTATCCTGAAGATTCTTTTTAATCAATTCGGTTTTTGTCATTGATCCAAAGGCCTTTAGGTTAATTAAGTATATAAAATCTTCTTGAGTGCTGAATGCTGAATCACATATAGCTGATCTGGAATAGGTTTTTGCGTATCTATTCATGTGAACA